>VOFD01002469.1_pt1 | contig 46134 bp, 46 predicted proteins | sample 5384101 | NCBI WGS metagenome assembly VOFD01 (sample SAMN12384723, study PRJNA508395) | human gut metagenome | isolation source: healthy gut C | host: Homo sapiens
GATTATGGAATTGATTAACAATATCGCAAAAGGACACGGCGGTTATTCCGTATTTGCCGGTGTGGGCGAACGTACCCGCGAAGGCAACGACCTGTATCATGAAATGATTGAATCAGGCGTTATTGACCTTAAAGGCGACAAGTCCAAGACCGTGTTGGTTTACGGTCAGATGAACGAACCTCCCGGAGCCCGTGCCCGCGTGGCGCTGACAGGTTTGACGCAGGCAGAATATTTCCGCGACGAAGCCCATCAGGACGTGTTGTTCTTTGTTGATAACATTTTCCGTTTTACGCAAGCCGGTTCTGAAGTTTCCGCCCTTTTGGGACGTATTCCTTCCGCAGTGGGCTATCAGCCTACGCTGGGTACCGACATGGGTGCAATGCAGGAGCGAATTACCTCAACCAAAAACGGTTCAATTACTTCCGTTCAGGCCGTTTATGTGCCTGCGGACGACTTGACCGATCCGGCTCCGGCAACGACGTTTGCCCACTTGGATGCAACGACGGTGTTGTCTCGTTCCATTGCCGAGCTTGGCATTTTCCCTGCGGTTGATCCGTTGGATTCAACATCCCGTATTTTGGATCCGCAAATTTTGGGAGAAGAGCATTATTCAGTTGCCCGTCAGGTTCAGGAAATTTTGCAAAAGTATAAATCTTTGCAGGATATTATTGCCATTTTGGGTATGGACGAGCTTTCCGAGGAAGACAAGCTGACGGTTGCTCGTGCCCGTAAGATTCAACGTTTTCTGTCGCAACCGTTCCACGTTGCCGAAGTCTTTACCGGTACGCCGGGCGTGTTCGTCAAGCTGGAAGACACCATCAAAGGCTTTAAGGGAATTTTGGAAGGTAAATATGACGATATTCCCGAGCAGGCGTTTTATATGGTCGGTACGATTGAGGATGTGTTGGCAAAAGCCGAGGCGATGAAGAATAAAGCCGCCTAGAAAAGATGTTTGTCGGGGAAGCTGACGCGGATTTTGCGGATAAGCGGCAGGTAATGTGCCGTTGGGCTGTGTTTTCCGCGCCGCTTTTCTAACAGTTGTCACTCTCCGTGTTCTTCATCTTTTGAAGATGAAAATATAAAAGGTAAAAACTATGGCTAACGAAGTTCATTTAACTATTGCATTGCCGTCGCAGGTTTTTCTGGAGACGGAGGTTGCGAGCGTACTGCTGCCGGCAGTGCGCGCTGACGTTAATATTCTGCCGGAACGTGCACCGAGCGTGTTTACTTTGGATTACGGCGTGCTTCAGATTCTCGGACGCGACGGCAATCCCAAAGAGCGTTATTTTATCAAGTCCGGTTCGGCCAGCATTGCAGACAACAAATGTATGGTTTTGACTTCTCAAATCATACCGTACGACAACATTACACCGTATGATGCAAAAAAAAACAGGTCGAGGTTGCGGATAATGAGGACGACCGGTTGTTTTATCAGATGATTCTGGATTATCAGCGCGGTGTTCGCCGTCGTTATCTGCGGACGCTGAATGTGTTTGCCGACAAGTCGGGGCAAGAAAACGCATGAAGAAGTCGTGCAGGACATTCGGGAAGAACTGGAAAAGCTAAAGCAGCGTTCTTTGAAGAAAAAATAATCTACAGCCCCTTTGCGGGGCTTTTTTATATTTAAAAATCAGCTTGTAATCGGGATAAAAAATACCTACCTTATAAGGGAACAACAATGGAGGAAAATTTATGTTTCTGGAAGCAGGATTATTAACGCGCCGCTCGGTGCGCCAATTTGAGAAAGACCGCGAAATCCCGCAGTCTGACATTGACGACATTCTGAAAATTGCCATGTATGCGCCGTCAGCCCGCAATACACAGCCGTGGGAGTTTGTGGTGGTCAAGGACAAAAAATGAGAGATAAAATTGCAGAGGTGCATCCTTATGCGAAGTTTTTTGAAAGACGCTTCCCTGGCGATTGTCGTCTGCGGGGATACGAATCAGGAAACGGCACCCGGATACTGGGTTGTCGATACCTCAATCGCTACGGAAAATTTGCTGCTGGCATGCCACGGCCGCGGGTTGGGGGCTTGTTGGTGCGGCGTTTATCCGAATGAGGAGCGAATGAATGACTTGAAAGAGCTTTTAAAGCTTCCTGACAATATCAAACCCAATGCTTTGGTGGTTGTCGGTTATCCGGCAAAGATTCCGCCGCAGCCGAAAGACCGCTTTAAACCGGAGAAAATCCATTATGACCAATGGTAATTTAAACGGCAGCCCAAGCTGCCGTTTTTATTGACGCCTTATGAGAAAACGGTGGCTTATTTTAAATTTTATAAGGTATTTTCTTTTCGGGATGTTCTTTTTCAAATTCGTTGCAGATTTCCCAGTCCCTGCGGTAGCTGGTTATGTTGTCCAGTTTCTGCTGCTCTTTGGCCCGGGCTTTTTCAAACTCTTCTAAAATCGGGGTCAAGCGCGCATAGTAATATTCATTCAGCTTGGACAGACCTTTTTAAAGTTATTGTTGTCTTTGGTGTAAACTTTGACGGCGCGGACGTCATAAATCGCTTTGCGAAGGGCTTTGTCGAAGATAGGCATAAAATATTCCAGAGTAAGCAGATTTATTCGCTGATGCGTTTGCTCGTGTCTGATGACCTGAGAGAAACCGCAGCTTTGCCTGGGGTATTCTTTGGCCACATAGATGACGGATCGTTCAGTCCGATTTCAATTTCGACTTTGGTCGGCAGAATACAGCTGTAAGTTTCGTTGATTTTTCTTCTTTGTCCCGATACTTTTATTCGGGTGGGCATTCGAAAAGACGCCAAGCCGACGACGGTGTTGCGGGGTTCCTTAACGTGCGGGTTCTTGTTGTGTATTGCGTTTATTTCCGCCTTGGATTTGGAAAGATCGTGCACCAGCCGGCCGTAAGAGCTTTTGATAATCACTTCCGGTTTGGGGTTGATGGCATTGCAAGAAAAAAAGCTTCCGGCATCCCAGGCGGCCTCGGTTTGTCCGATTGTTGCAAAGACGAAGAAAAAAAACGGAAGAAAACGTTTCATTACACTTTCCAATTAATTGATTTTATTATAATCTATTATTAATTTGTTAAAAAACATTTACTATCATCACAGGCGAAAGGATGCGGGTATGAAACAGTTTTTGATGCTATTGACCGTCTTTTGCCTGATGGGCTGGGGTTCCTCTGCGGCCGCGGAAGAAAGCGAGGAAGACATTATTTTGAAATACCGGATGGCCGGAATTAAGGATGCCAAAACGGTGGAGGAGGCTTTTGTTTTTTGGAGAAGCCCAAGTTTCAGACTGCATATGACGATTATGTGCGGGATTTGGACGTTATCAGAAAAACGGGACGCGCTCCCGACAATGAGGGACTGTTTCAAGATTTGCGCAAGATGAACAGTAATGAATTTTTTGTATATACCCGGAACCGTCCCTCGAAAAATAAGATTATCAACCCGATGTTTCGCCGCTATTAGAATTTTTAATTGTCATTATTAACAACACTGTGTTTTTAGGTTGTAGTTATATAAATTTTCCTTTAAATTCAATGATGTGATTTCTAACCTCATAAAAATTATAAAGGAGATAAAGAGGTATGAACCATCATAGATATAAAAAGGAAAAGGAGTTTCTTCCTATTATACCAGGTAGTTCTGAAATTGTTTCAATGGCAGGTGACGATAAGAAAATTTATTATCCTGTCAGGCACAGCGGAGACCATGCAGGCGTCATCTTATTGGTCTTCCTCTCAATGTTTTCAACCCATTTTTTGTTACAAGACGAAGACTTCCGAACATTTGACGACGTTTTCGTGTTTCGCAATGGCGGAGAGACAACAGGACAGGGGATTTGTCCGCAGACGGTAGTTAAAAGGAGCAGGTGATTATGAAATTGATTTTCTAATCATTTTTTTTAAATAAAAAAAGCAAACAATCCGTGTGACAAAACGGATTGCGTAGTTTTTTTTCTCTGAAACATCCTTGCTTTTATAAGCAAGGAAAGGGTGTTTTCCCTCTTTAAAAGGTTGGTTTGCCGCGGGACGGAGTGCCGTTGCAGCCGTATTGATTGGGAAGCGTTTATCTTTCCCGCATACTTTCGTTAAGATATTTCATAACCGGGGAGAGCAGGTATTCGATGACGCGGCGTTTACCTGTTTTTATTTCGGCGGTAACGCTCATTCCGGGCTTGAGGCGGATGATTTGCCCGTCAGCTTTGATTTTGTTGTCAGAGAGCGTTAAGCGGGCATTAAACACCAAACCGAGTTTTTCGTCTTGGACAGCGTCTCCCGAGATGTTGCGCACTTTTCCCTTGAGCGTTCCGTATTTGGTGAAAGGAAAGCTGTCGATTTTGATTTCGACGTCCTGTTCCGGGCGGACGAAACCGATGTCTTTGTTTAGAATCATAACCTGAGCTTCGAGTTTGTAATTTTCGGGAACAATGTTCATAATCGGTTTGGCGGTTTCGACAACGCCTCCTTTAGTATGATAAACCAGCTGCTGGACATAGCCGGAAAGAGGGGCTTTAACCACCGTTCTTTTGAGGGCTTCGCGGTATTTAACGAGTTCCTGTTGATAGGAGGCAAGTTTTTCCCGGTTTTCGGTAAGTTCCTGCATAAGGTTCTTGTCAAACTCGGCCAGATATTGACGGAGTTCTTTTTTGAGGTATTCGATGTTTTCTTCGGTTTCCGCCATTTTTTTGCCTGAACGTTACGTTGTTCCTGCAGGTTGGTAAGCTCTTCCTGCTGCTCCAGAAAGGTCAGCCGGGCAAGGAGTTTTTTATCGACGAGAATTTTTTTTTTCAATTCGCTCGGTTACGCTGGGCAGCAGTTTTTTCAATTCGGCCGAGGTCTGCGCTGATGGTGTCTTTTTCTTTTTCGGCTTTGGCAATCTGGCCTTTAAGGACTTCAATCCGCGCCGATTTTTCGATTATCTGGCTTTTGAGCAAATCGGCGTGCATTTTTATAAGGTAAGCGTCGATGTCGCGGTCGTAGTTGAAATTTTCCTGCGGATTTTCGGTCAGCAAAGCCTGGAGGCGGGCAATTGCAATCTTAAGGGCCTCGATTTCGTTTTCGATGCGGCTGATGTTGGCAATGACTTCCGTTTGGTTGAATTTTATCAAATTCTGTCCGGCTTTTGACATATTCTCCCTCCTGTACGTATATTTCTTCTATTTCGCTGTCGGTGAGGGTTTGAATGGTCTTGATGTTGGAGGCCGGCATAAGTTTTCCGGCGGCTGTTGCAATGATGTCGATTTTACCGATTACGGACCATAAAATCAGCACCGTAAACATTGCGACGATAACGTAAGTTAACAGTCTTGCCGCGTGAGAGGGCGGCATTTCGGTCACTTCCAGCACGGCAGGCAGAAATTCTTTTTCGTGCTCGTTCATTCCTTTGATTTTGCTGTTTTTTGAGGCTTTTTCCTGTAACAAGGCCAAACGGGCGATTTCACGGTATTTTTTTAGCTGTTCCCACATGGCGTTACTCCGCGGCAATTTGGTCGGGGTTACGGGAGCGGTCTGGCTGTTCCATAAATAGGCGTAACGACCGCCGCGTTTCAGCAGTTCCCGATGGGTTCCGGTTTCGGTGATTTCGCCTTTTTCGACGGTAATGATGCAGTCGCACTCGCGAACGGTGGAAAGCCGGTGCGCGATTATGAATACGGTGCGGCCTTTGCAGATGGAGGCCATATTTTTTTGTATTACGCGTTCAGATTCATAATCAAGGGCGGAGGTCGCCTCGTCAAAAATCAGAATACGCGGGTTGTTAACCAAGGCTCTGGCAATGGCAATCCGCTGGCGCTGCCCTCCGGAGAGGGAAGCTCCCCGTTCTTCAATAACGGTATCGTATCCGTCAGGCAGTTCGGTGATAAACTCGTGTGCTCCGGCCAGTTTGGCGGCAGTAATGATTTTATCCATAGAGACGGCAGGATTGGTGAGAGCGATGTTTTCGCGTACGGTTTTGTTGAACAGATAGTTTTCTTGCAGAACAACGCCGATTTGGCGGCGCAGCCAGGCGGTATCTACCGAGGCGATGTCAATACCGTCAATCAAAACCTTTCCGCTTTCGGGAATGTAAAGGCGCTGAATCAGTTTGGTTACGGTAGACTTGCCCGAGCCGCTGGGGCCGACAAGCCCGATTTTTTGTCCGGCGGCAACTTTGAAGCTCATTTTTTTCAGGATTTCGGGACCGTTGGGCAGATAACGGAAAGTGATGTCTTTGAACTCGACGTCACCGTTGATGGCCGGCATGGAACCTTTGGAAAGGTTGGCGGGATTTTCGGCGGGATTGTTCAAGATATCGGAGAGCTTGTCCATAGATATTTTGGCCTGCTGGAAGTTTTGCCATAACTGTGACAGCCGCAGTATCGGCTGGGTTACGCGTCCGGAAAGCATATTGAAAGCAATCAGCTGTCCGACCGAGAGTTCGCCTTTCATAACCAAAGAGGCTCCAATCCACAGGGTGAGAGCGAGAGTGGTTTTTTGCACCAACTGAACCAGCTGTCCGGCAATGTTGTTAATGTGCGAAGCCCGAAAACCGGAGCTGACGTAAGCGGCGAGCTGTTGTTCCCACCGGCGCTGCATTTGCGGTTCTACGGCAAGGGATTTGACGGTTTCGACCCCGGAGACGGCCTCGACCAGAAAGCATTGGTTTTCTGCTCCGCGACGGAACCGTTCATCTATCCGTGCACGTAAAATCGGCGTGAAAAAGAGCGATAATATAACATAAAACGGAATTGACAGCAGCACCAGCAAGGTCAGGGTTGAGGAATAGAAAAACATAACCGTAAAAAAGACGATGGTGAAGAAGAAGTCAATAATCAGGGTAAGGGTTGAGCCGGTTAGAAAATTGCGGATGTTTTCAAGCTCGTGGACGCGGGCAACGGTGTCTCCGACGCGGCGGACGCCGAAATATGACAAAGGCAGCCGGATGAGATGACGAAAGAGACTGGCGCCGAGTTCGACGTCCACACGAGTGGTCGTGTGTAAAAACGTGTAGGTTCTCAGGCCGCCGAGCAGCGTTTCAAAAACGCCGATGCAAATTAACGCTACCATAAGGACGTCGAGGCTGGAGAGGCCGCGGTTTACCAAAACCTTGTCGATGACGACCTGAAAAAGCAACGGAGAAACAAGGGCAAACAGCTGTAAAAAAAACGAGGCCAAAATAACTTCGCCAAACAAACGGCGGTATTTGACTATTGCGGGAATAAACCATGATATGTCGAATTTGCGGTTTTTTCCGTTGATAAATTCACGGCAGGTCATCATCAAGAGCCTGCCGTTCCATCTTTGCAAAAAGCTGTTCTTCTGACCATACCTGCGGATGATTTCCGGCGGCGGGATCTTGAACCAGGACTTTGCCATCGGCAATTTTGCCAATGATAAAATACCGATTGTCTTTGTCTTGGGCGATTGCCGGCAGGTTTGTCTTTTCCAGACGGTCCGGAGCGGTTTTAACAAATTTCGCCTTAAATGAAAATTCTTTGGCCAGTTGCAGCAGTTCATATTCTTCAAAATCAGAGTTTTGGCGATCGTATTTGTGTTTGACCTGTTCTAAGGAAAGCGGTTTTTCAAAGTAGTTTGCCATTATGGCAAAACAGGCCAGGCCGGTGTCAATCTTTGCTGAGCTCTCTGCGTTCATCTCGTCACCAATCATTAGTTGAAGTTGTTAATAAATTTAGCGTAGGTTTATTTGAGCTAAAAATAAAGAGAAATTTTCCGGTTATGCAACTAATATTGTAAAAATGAAATTTTTTGACTTTTTGCTCTCGCCAAATGTTGATATTGTGCGTAACCGTAATAATTAATATATAAGGACCGGCCAAGAACTTTCCGGACAAAGCGGGCAAAAGCAGTTTCATCATTTTTTATATATGAAACCAATTGGATAAAATTGAGTTGTGTATGAAATCTGATGGATGAGCGTTGAGTTCGGGGTGTTTTGAGGCTTGGCCTTTGTTTTGAATGTGAAATCTTTTTTTTTGATGAAGCTTATGTGTTGATTTTGCAAAATAATTTATGAGTTTTAATAAAATAGTAAACTTTAGTGAATTATTTTAAAAGGCGAAAAAGGATTTCAAAATATTATTGTTTTTGCACAATATTTTTGACAAGAGCGATTTTTTACTTGCTATTTTGTAAAATTTTTGGAAAATACAGGTAACTACTATTACAAGAGGAAAATAATGAGTTTCAATCCTATAAAAAAGTGGTTTGACGTTAAGAATTTTGAGTAATCCGCCAGTAGACAAGATGGATGACATTTATTTGGGTGTTCCGACACACGAATTAAAAAGCAAAAAGTCATTAATGCGGTAAGTCTTTGATATAAAGATACAAAATTTTTAGTCAGACAATTAAAAACAAGATAAGTTTCTCAATTGACGTTGAGGATGTAACAGGTTTTTTCGCCTGTTTTTTTTGTATTTAAATAAAATGAAATGTAGGTTGCAGAGAATTTTCGCACCGGTTGGCGCGGAGATGTTTGTTGGCGTTTAAATGACCAGATTACTGTTTGATATTTATCCATTTTTTTAAGGCTTATATGTATAAAGCCCGTGGTCTGCCTCAAAATATATGCAATCAATTGCATATAAGAGACTCGCATATGAAATTAATACGTATATTAGAAATTGTTGTTGATAATATTTTTAAACTATTGATTTAATTTTGACAGTTGAAATATCCTTATTTTATAAACTTTAGATTTTATCTCAACCAGAGGATATCTGTAAATGAGAACGGGGGGGACGGGCTATGAACGAATCGGCAAAGAGAGCCATTAAATCAATAGCTTTTTATATTTGTTTTTTTCAAAATATAGGGTACGGTTTCTATTGGAGGAAATTGAGTAATGCTAGTATTAGGAAATAAGTAATAATTGAGGTAATGGTATGTTCTTCAAAAAATATATTGTTCATGAAAATAAATTGAGTGAACAGCTAAGTGATGATAGTCTGTATAAGAAAAAATTGATACAAATGGAAACACCAGCGAAAACACATCCTATATATACAGGATTAGTTTTGGGGTTGCTTGTCTATAGTTGGATATTTTTTATTGTTCTGTTTTATAAGCAAATTAATCAATCAGCGCTGTACAATTTAAAGCTGGCGATATCTTTTGGTTGTATAATTTTTTGTTAGTCTTAGCATTTGGATTTGTTATAAAAAGATTATCTTATTGGGATTAACCCAACATATCGTCGTAATTCATACATTATATTTGCATTAGCCGCTCTTTTTTTTTTCTGTATTAATAGAGGCAACAGATTCAGGAAAAGCAACGAAAACAGAAATTATCGAAACATTTTTTTTTCTCTTTTATACAATAAATCCTAAATCATACATAGCGTTAGCAATTATTTCCTATGTTGCGTTAGGTGTAGCCCTTAGTTATTATTCGTGTCCGTATGAACTCTATCGCGGTTTTTATTCTGTAAACCGAATTTATGGAGGATATCCCAATGAGAGTAAGTTTATAAATAAATGCATATTGCCTTGTTACATATTTTTGTTGGCATTTTTTCCATTAATTTATAAAGCATTTAATCCAGCTAAAGATAGTTTTGCTTTTAATATAAAGTTATTTTCACTTTGGGCAATTGGAGGAACAATTCCCATATGCACAGCAACTTTTTAGGTAAAAATACTGTAAATATTTTGAAAAAGCAACCAAACCATGAAAGGAATTTACAAATGACGGAAATTTCGCAAGAAGATAAAAAAGCTATAGATAATTTGTTTGATAAATTGGAAGCTGCTTTTACAACAGGTACAGAAGTTACATTAACTAAAATTGGTGATTGTGTTTCTAAAATGCCTATAGATGATTTACGCCCTTTAGGTGGTTTAGTAAAAAAATATGGTTATTATGGGGCATTTTTAGCAATTCAGCAATCAATAGAACAGCGCGATTTAGGGTCTGTCGGAAAATATGCTTTGGGCACAGGAATCGCTGTATTATTAATACCTGCAACATACGGTATTTTATCCACAACATTACTTGCTTGTACTATTGGAGTCTTGGTCGATTTATCTTGGGATTATATTGAAGAACATAAAGATGATATTTTTAACAAACTAAAATCAATGTTGGCAGAAGCTGGGTTGGAAATTGAAGAAAACGGAAATTTTAAAGTTAATTTGGATCTTGTTACAGAATATCATTCTTCGTATGTTAATCCTATGTTTATTTCAAGTTTGAAAGAGCTTTATGGCACGGCAGAAGTTACACGTTCTCCGTTGGTTGTAGATTTGGATGGAGACGGTGTTGAGACGGTCGGCGTTTCAGAGGGTGTTTATTTTGATCATGACGGCAATGGTTTTGCAGAGAAAAGCGGTTGGGTTGGGAAAGATGACGGAATACTGGTGAGAGACATCAATAATAACGGCACTATCGATAACGGAACGGAGTTGTTTGGAAACAACTCCGTTCTTTCGTCAGGGGAAAATGCACTTAATGGTTTTGAGGCCTTAAAAGAGTTAGACAGCAACAAAGACGGCGTATTTAACAGTTCTGACGAGGCTTGGAATACGGTTAAGGTATGGAAAGACAGCAACCAAAACGGTATAGTTGACAATAGTGAGCTACTATCTTTGGAGCAGGCGAACATTGCCGGAATAAATCTTAATTACAATGAGCAAGAGCTTGTTGACGGCAACGGCAATACGCATGCTCAAACAGGGACGATTATCAAGACAGACGGCAGCAGCGGCACCATTACAGATGTGTGGTTTGATGCAGATACGGCGGACACAATTGATCAGGCGGAGGTTATTATTCCCGATGATATTAAGTCTTTGCCGGATGTGTCCGGTTTTGGCAATGTTCACAGTTTGTTACCTGTTTTTAAGTTACACTTTTCATAGTTCTGAGATTCGAAGGGGATTACATTTATGAAAATATTTTTTCGTATAATAACTTTTTTAGTTTTAGCATTGATTTTATTTACACATTTATGTCTTTTCAATGAAGGTATTTTATTTAATCCAATAGTTTTATGTTTAATAGTTTATTCTGCAATTCTGTTTTTTAAACAGCTGAATTTTAATGATATGATCTTTTTTTCAAATTTTTCATTATTTTTTTTATTTATACTTTCCTTTGCTGTTGTACTAAATGATATGATCAATATTGATAATGGGTATTTATTCATTGTTAATAGTTTCTATGTCTTCCTTTTTGGAGCAGTTTGGGCCCTAAACAAACCGTATCTCAATTTGGAGATTTTGCAAAATCGATTTGGAAAAAAAATAATATTATTGGCTCAATTCTTTATTATTTTGTTGCAGGAATTTCTCTATTAGCAATAGGTGTTTTTCTGCAGCCGTAATGTATAGTAAAGAAAAAGTGGGAATGAATTTTAATAACTCATTTAAAACTGTTCTTCAATTGGGTGTCGTTTTACTTTGTTTGCAAGGTGGAATATTGTTTTTTGCAAGCTTAGCTAGTATTTTTTGTATGTTTCTCAGCTATAATAAAACCCAGATTAGTTTTTTCATCACAATTACCTGAAATTTTAGATGATAAAACAGAACAAAATAAAATATATAAAATATTAGTAGCTTTTTGTGGGGCTTATATTGTCATTTTAGTATTTAACGGATATTCTCAACTTGGAAATCAAATTTTATGGAATATACCTGCGGTATGTTTTACTTTATTTTTATTCTATAAATTAAGTTTACAGAAATATAATTATAAACACACTGTCAGCATTAGTAATACTGATTTGTATCTTTTTGGGTGGGTTATTATTTCTCTCAACCTTAGGAATATATTTTTATAGCCGGAATAATACATTTTCGTACAATGTCAATTCGTTTATGCAAAATATAATATTATGGAAAACATATAATAATGACTTTTCTATCTCCTTAAATGTTTTGCTTTTCATTACTACCGGAATGTTGCTAAGTTCAAATAATATAACCAACTCTGCCAATTTCTATATTCGCATCTTTAACCTAAAGTATTCTCCTCTACATATGGCAATATCGTTAGTTGTTTTCATTGCGATAGCAATATATGCTTTATTTTACGAAATACAGAATAAATCAATATCAAATATAAAAACCTATCCTTTACTAATGATATTACTTATATTTGTTTCTCAAATAACATTTCATTTTGTAGGTTTTTATATCAAAGAATTATCTATCCCTAAAATTATGAAAGGAGACAAACATGTCTGAAGCTACAGAATTAACTAAAAATGAACAATCTTTAATAAATAAATTAGAAGAAGAAACAAAGAATACTTCTGGCGGATTACCTTCTTATGTAGCTACCATTTCTGAAAATGTAGGAAGTGCAATAGAACTAAATAATGAATTATCTAAAAGATATGGAAATACACCAATATCCCTACATGATTTAAGGAAAGCAGGAAATTTTAAAAATATCATGTGTTCAAGTTCAATTTTGGGTAGTGCATTGGGGATGTTCCCCTCGACAATAGAATTCAACGACGCGCTGACATCAGATATAAAAAACAGTCGTATTGATGATACTGCACGTGTTGGCTTAAAGGTAGTTGTGGGAATTGGAATTGGAGCGATTTTACTTCCCTATGCTGCCGGAGCAGCAACTGTGGGTGTGGCTGCTGTTGGCTCTGCCATGGTAGGTTATTTGTCTGCTTTAGCAGGAAACATCATAGATGAATCATGGGAAGCGGGAAAGGATTATTTAAAAGATTTATGGTCTCAACTTGAAACACGACTTAATGATTTCAGAAATACTTTGTCACCAGAATTACAAACAGTATTTGATCAATGTGCAAATCCCGTTTTCGAAGGGCTACAGGTTTGTCCAACAAGTTTGAATGCTCTTCAGACAGTGTTACAAAATAATTATTCAGATGAATTAAATAAAGCTGCAAATAATTTAGGATTAAATCAGTGTCCTCTTCCTCAGAACAAAATGGATAAAATTGATGAATTAATGGATACTGCGGAAAAGACTAAGTCTCCATTAATTGTAGATTTAGATGGAGATGGAATTGAGACAGTAGGTGTTTCAGAGGGTGTTTATTTTGATCATGACGGCAATGGTTTTGCAGAGAAAAGCGGTTGGGTCGGTAAAGATGACGGAATACTGGTGAGAGACATCAATAATAACGGCACTATCGATAACGGAACGGAGTTGTTTGGAAACAACTCCGTTCTTTCGTCCGGGGCAAAAAGCAGCAAATGGCTTTGAGGCCTTAAAAGAATTAGACAGTAACAAAGACGGTATTGTCGATGAGGGCGAACTGTTGACTATAGAACAAGCCGCATAGGAATTTTGTGCATAAAATACAGTTAAAGCTGACCAGCACATAATAAAAGTATAAAATCTATTTAAATTCTAATTTTAGTAAATGTAATATTTTTTATTGTTTGAGGCTGAATATGGATAAATTTAAGCAAGATAATAAATTTTGGTTTGACTTTTTTATAATATTTTTATTAGGAAATATTATAATTGGATTTTTTGCTCTATTTATAAGAGATAAAATATATATGGACTATGTTATTGAAGGGAGCAAAAGAGGATTGGATGTTAAAGATAGAATTATTCTTGTTTTAGGACCAAGTATCATATCTTTTATTGGTATAGTTTATACCATTATTTCATTTATAGTTTTACATAGAGATATAATTATAGTTCGCAACCCTCGTTGGTTAAAAATATTTTTAATATGTTATTATATATTATGTATTTTTACCATATCTTGGAAAAATTATACTTCACCATTTGGTTTCTTGAGTAATGCGATTTATTCAAAAATATTTTCCAACAATATTATCTAAAAAGGGATTTATAATATGTTTGGTAAAAACAAGAAAAAAAGCAAATTGTTTTTAGATGTTATTTTTATTTTTATTTTGCCTCAAATTTTTATGGGAATATTTTTTCACTTTTTTCATTTACTTTTCAGTCCCAAATATCTTTTAAGTTGTACTCTTTTTTTCAGAAATATATTTATCATTAGTATTTATATATATAGCTATCTAATTATCTTTAGGGATGCAATGGAAATCGGTGGTATGTGTTTTCGGATATGTAAATGGATATTATATTTGTATACCGTAACTAGTATATTTCTTACAGCTTTTTATAATAATACTCCTTACACATTAATTTCTTATATCACTGAGCGATATGAAAATTTGTTTATGTTCCCTCAAATTAATGATCCTTTATATAATGCGATAACCTATGTAATAACCAATAATTTTTTTTATTTCTAACAAATAATGGAGAAAGATATGGCAATAACGCAAGCAAAACTAGTACCTGGTGTTGGCGATAAACAGAAATTTTATGCTCCAATTTTTCACAATCATCATCTTCAATGAATGTTTCCTTATCTCTATTTCAATAGGTGGGATATAAATTAGGTAGATATATTTTTAATATTTTATAAGGAGATATGACATGAAAGGCATTGATATTGTTGCTCCTATTTCAGGTTGGAGTTCTTGGTATTCAACGGGGGGAATTATTACAATGCGTGATGATAAAATAAATGTTTCCAGCCAGTTTATTAATCAAGGTATTGGTTTGGGCAGATCAATAGATTATGGAATATGAGTTTTATGTTGGCAAAGTAATTGATTTTTGAACGTTTTAATGGAGACGTATTTTCAATGAACAATATTATAAAAAAAATATGATTTTTTGGAAAGATTTTTGGTTAGTGTTTATTCTTGGTGGAGGAATTTTAGGCTTTCTAGAAGCTTTCCTATATGACTACGAATTTACTTATTTAGGTGACTTACATGATGTTCGTATTCGTATGCTTTTTTCAGCTTTTTAAATGTATGATATTTTTTGGGTTCTTTTTATTTAGTTGTATTCTTTTGTTGCGGGATAGTCGCTTTGTTACATATGGGGCTGCGGTTTATTTTTTTGTGTTTGTGTATTTTATTTTAGCTATATATGTTTTTTCATTTTTTCATTATTATTCTCCAATTTCGTATTTCGCAGGGCATTTATATAATGGATTTTCAAATGGTATTTGGAATGAAGATATTATTTCTACTCTCTTGAGGAGAGTAGGGACAGAGAGGGGTGTTTAATGGTAAATTTAATAGAAATTTATAGAAATAATTACAAAATAAAATTTTATACTGATTTTATAGTTGTATTTTTTTGTTTATCTTTTCTTTTAGGAGGATTGTTAACACAATCAATAAGTTTTGTCTCGGAAGACTATAGACAATTGAGTTTTTTCTTCGCCGTTTGTTTTTGTGGATTTTTTTATTTTTTCTTTTGCTTTAATTTATTTTGATGCGGGAATGGTTGGTGTTTTTTTTCAGAAGAAAGTAAAAGTTATTTTTGGTTATATATGGTGGATGTAGTTTTTTCATAACTTGTGTGTTTGAATGTATGCCTTTTACAGTATTTTCATATATGGGATTTGCTTTGTTTTCTTATATGTCTGAAGCTTTTGTATGTGATTCTTTGTGTGAAATGTTTCATGTTTTAATTTTTGGAACTTATAGTTTTAATATTTAGGGAGGATAACGTGATTGGTAAATCTAATGGTCCGTGGGATGTGGAGACAAAAGGGCATTTTGAAACACCTATGATTTTTTTGGGTATACTTATGTGTTTGCCATTAATGTTCACGACGTCGTTTTATCGTTATTATGGATTATGTGCTGTAAATTTTTTTGTGTCGTTATTCTTCTTTTTCAGGGTTGTTATTGTTTTTTTCTAAAAAAAATTATTTTCGTATTGTCATTGTGTCTTTCTTAATGATGATGGGTTTTATTTTCTTTGCATTTCTTTTCTTTTTAGTTCTGGGTTATAGTCGATGGGGGAATGCTAGTATTTTTAATAATGCTATTTTTTTTGTTCCTTTACAAATTTTGGTTGCGTTAGTAACGAAGAATGTATTGTTTTTTGTTTTTGGCTGTTGGTGTTATCGTTACTAGCTTTATGTTTGAGTTCTAAATATTTTGGAAAAGCTTGTTTATGGAGAAACTTTTTATAAGATATTGATTATCTATGGTGTTTTGGGGTTTACGTTAATTAGTCGTCTTTATAATGAAAATGCATATAGCTATGAGAAATTGTTTATTGTGATTGGTATTTTTGTAGTATTTTCTCTTCGTTATAAAGAGAGAAAATTTTCATTAGATATTGTCAAAAGCATTACTTGGAATTTTTTTGCTGAATATTTTTTGGGCGGCTATTTATTTGTGGTTAGCAGATTCTGATAAGTATTTACAATTTATTATTCTTTAAATTTAGGAGGTCGTGATATGTCAAATAATGAATATAAATTAATTGCTTATAGGCTAGATGATTTACGCCCTTTAGGTGGTTTAGTAAAAAAATATGGTTATTATGGGGCATTTTTAGCAATTCAGCAATCAATAGAACAGCGCGATTTAGGGTCTGTCGGAAAATATTACTACTGATTAGTTTTCAACGTTGTTGGAGAAGTATATGTTCGTTAAGCAAATCTATGTCAGAAATATATTTTTACTTGGGATTTTTACTGTAGCGTGTATTGTCGCTTTTCAGTTTAATATTGCTTTGTATTTATTGTTTTTTTTAATGCCAGCGTTTGTTTGGTTAAAAAAAGTAAAGCAAGGTTTAGATAGTGGGGTAGATTATTCTTTATCCGCATTTTCTATTGCACTATTTATGGATTTTATTATTTATAGCTTGGATATTACGTTTGTAGATATATCAAAATTTGGTGTGTATGTTTCTCTTATAAACATTCTAATCATCCTTGAAGTAAATTTAATTTTTTATTTAATTGCTGCATTTTATTTTATTCCGCTAAATACATCATTAAAGCTGGAAAAACAAAATAATAATTTTTTAATTTGTTTGGTTTGTTTAGTTTCATTGGGGTGGTTTTTTATATTGAAAACGGAATATATTTTTTTTTTAAAAACATTTTATTTATATGGGGAACATTGGTATATATTTTTATTTATTTGTTTATTGTTACGGCAGGGTTTTCGAAACAAAATGCAATCTATTTTAATTTGGCAATATTTGGATTTATATTGTTTATTTCTTTTTTTCAATCAGTTATTTATTGGAATAACTCTCATTATAACGTTTATGAATGTTTATTTCTTCCAACAATTGGATGTATCTTTGGAAGTTTAGTCCTTTTTGTTCTTCCTGAAAAATATTTTAATCAAAAAAAAAATATTTTAGAGTTCTGTTCTGGTTTAATTTACTGTTTATAATTTCGGTTTCTTTTCAGTTTTTGACGCAAGCCATTCATTTGGATTATTAACTACTTATTTGAGGAGGTGTAATATGTCTGCTACAGAATATAAATTAATTGCTTATTCTAGAGACGTTGTGATTCTAGGTACAGATACAGGGAAGCATACAGGCTATGCATTGGTTGAATATGTTGATGGTCAACCGATAAGAATGAAGACTGTCGAAGTTACCGCAGATAGCGTAATAGATGAAATGCGTTTTTCACAAACGAATGATTGGGTTGCCGTTGATGAGGATTTGAGTAATCATGATCGAATTGTGCCAACGCAAGTTTATGAGAGTGGAAGTTGGTTTACGCCTGATAGAAATTGGGTTGATGATAGGGGATATAAATCAGCTGTTTTACCAATTGAGGGGATGCCTCGGATATTTTTAATAAAATTTCACAAAATGCAGACTTATTTAATAAACTTGCCGATGAGGGTATAGGTTTTTCTTATGACGCATTAAATCAAAATTGTAATAGTTGGTGTAATTATATAAATGATAAATATTTTTCTGAGATAGATATTTTTAATGAATTAAATTCGATTAATGGGGCAAATGCATATATTGGTAGTAATAAAAGTTTTCCACATTTTTCCGGATATGTAGGAAATCCTGTTTCTATGATTGCTTTACTGGATTTTATGAGAAATCAGGCTTTATTAGAGAATATAGAGAAAACTCAAGAGTATATGGAAACTGTAATTTCTGGGTGAAAAGATTTTTGTTGATGCATTTCAAACTCCAACAGAAATAGTATGTAACGTGAGGGATGCTGAAGGTAATATTTGTAAGATATCAACCAGAATAAAAGCCGAGCCTCCTTTCTATGGTTTAGGTAATAATTTTGAAACAGCGGAGGTAACGAAATCACCGTTGGTTGTAGATTTGGATGGAGACGGTGTTGAGACGGTCGGCGTTTCAGAGGGTGTTTATTTTGATCATGACGGCAATGGTTTTGCAGAGAAAAGCGGTTGGGTTGGGAAAGATGACGGAATACTGGTGAGAGACATCAATAATAACGGCACTATCGATAACGGAACGGAGTTGTTTGGAAACAACTCCGTTCTTTCGTCAGGGGAAAATGCACTTAATGGTTTTGAGGCCTTAAAAGAGTTAGACAGCAACAAAGACGGCGTATTTAACAGTTCTGACGAGGCTTGGAATACGGTTAAGGTATGGAAAGACAGCAACCAAAACGGCATAGTTAACAATAGTGAACTACTATCTTTGGAGCAGGCGAACATTGCCGGAATAAATCTTAATTACAATGAGCAAGAGCTTGTTGACGGCAATGGCAATACGCATGCTCAAACAGGGACGATTATCAAGACAGACGGCAGCAGCGGCACCATTACAGATGTGTGGTTTGATGCAGATACGGCGGACACAATTGATCAGGCGGAGGTTATTATTCCCGATGATATTAAGTCTTTGCCGGATGTGTCCGGTTTTGGCAATGTTCACAGTTTGCAAGCCGCTATGGCTCTTGATGAGAGCGGGGAGCTGAAAGCATTAGTAGAGCAGTTTATGAGTGAGACAAATGTTTCTGCCCGAAACGCGTTGCTCAACGATATTATATATCATTGGGCCGGCGTGGAAGATATGGATCCTTTCGGCCGCACGCCGTCTCGTTATAACGGAACACATTATTTGGACGATGCCCGTAAGCTTGAGGCTTTGGAAGAATTTATGGGGCGAGGGTATCTTGGCACCTGGTGTTGGGGCGAAAGGGATCCGAATCCGAATCGTCATGCCGTCTTGTTTATTCATGACGCTTTTGATGAGCTGAAAGAATATGTGAAGAATGAGTTGTTGAGCCAGACGCATTATAAAACTCTGCTGGAGAAAGTGACACTGACTTATGATGCTGCGACCGAAAGTTGGGATATTGATGTCAGTCAGGCAGTTGCCGTATTTGAAGAGATGTTTGCCGCAGACGTCTTAAATACAACGCTGATGATGCGTGAGTTTTCTGAGATAATTCGTACCTATACAGACCTCGGCGTTGAGATTATTGCTGCATTCAATTTGCTTGGTGACGAGAACGGCGATGTTTTTGAGAAAGAATTGTTTAAGTTCGGCAAATCAATAGGTACGGATGGAAATGATATTATTAAAGATGATGATTTTGGAAGTATTATTACCGGATTAGGCGGTAATGACAAGCTTTACGGCAACGGCGGTGATGATACCATTATCGGTGGTGCCGGCAACGATTATATGGCCGGTGGTGACGGTGAAGATGTATATTTGTTCTCCAAGGGCTTCGGTAATGATGAGATTAACACTCTGGCAGCGGACGGCAAAAAAGACGTTATTGAATTTGATGAAACAATTATGCCGTCTAATGTTTCTATCGGCAGACAGGACTTTGACCTGATTCTGACAATTACTTATGATGACGGAACGTTGGCAGACAGTATTCGCGTTCACAGTTATTTTCAAGAACAAGGAACAAGCTCGGCTACGCTTGCCGCAATTAAATTTTCCGACGGAACCAGTTGGGATTATGAATATGCAATAACCCATTGGAACAGTATTCCCGGAATAGACGGCGGCGTTACCATGGAAGGTAATGACAAAAGCAAATAATCTTAACGGTACTGCTATGGATGATATTCTGGTCGGTAACGGCGGAAACGATACTCTTGACGCTAAGGGAGGAAGCGATGTTCTCGCAGGCGGAAAAGGGGATGATATTCTTAATGGCGGTCAAGGTGATGATGCTTACGTTTGGAATTTGGGTGATGGATTTGACACTATTATTGACGGAGGCAATTTTGATAAAATTATATTTGGCAAGGGAATTAAGTTTGAGGATTTGACTTTCCGTTATGAGTATTTTGGTCTGAACATTTATGTTAATGGCGACGAAACTCAAGGAATGAGAATTAAAGACTGTTTTCAGAGTGCCAATAATGTCATAGAGGATTTGCATTTTTTATGACGGGACGGTTGTACATTTGTCAGAAATCGGACTGACCTTAACTCAAACGGATGAAAAGAAATTATCAACGGTACCATTTATGACGATATTATTTATGCAAAAGGCGGTAATGACAGCATTTATGCGGATAAGGGTAACGATGTTATTTATGCCGGGGACGGCAATGATTATATTCAATGCGTTGCCGGCAACAATTATGTTGACTGCGGCGATGGTAATGACAGCGTTTCCGGAAGTGGCGGAGATGATTATATTATTGGCGGAAAAGGAGATGATTTTACACGGAACCTCCGGTGATGATACGTATGTTTGGAATTTAGGAGACGGCTTTGACTCCATTGGCGACAGCAGCGGAACAGACGTAATTCAATTTGGAGCCGGGGTGACTTTTGATGATTTGAGTTTTCGCGGTGAGGGCAATAATCTTTTGATTTTTGTTAAAGGTGATGAGACTCAGGGAATGTCTATCAGTGACTTCTTTTACAGTTCCTCCAATCACATTGAGTATTTGAAGTTTGCTGACGGAAGTGATGTTCGTTTAGATGAAATAGGATTAACTTTGATTCAAACAGATGCAAAAGACAACATAAAAGGAACGAAGTATGATGATGTCGTTTATTTGAACGGCGGGGGATGATTATATCTATGCGGACGAAGGAAACGACATTATTTATGGTGGTGAGGGTAATGATCACATAAATGGAGTTGGCGGCGAGGACTATATGGACGGCGGAGCCGGTGATGATACATTGGTTGGCGGAAATGACAGTGATACACTTATCGGGGGGCTTGGCAATGATACGTTGCAGGGCAGTTCCGGTGACGATATCTATATTTATAATCGCGGTGATGGTTTGGATACAATTATTGACGGAACAGGAACGGGCGATACTTTGGTTTTTGGAGAGGGAATCTCTATGGATGATTTTAGTTTCCGGGCGGAAGGGAACGATTTGTATATGATAATTAACGGGGATGAGACTCAAGGAATAATCTTTAAGAATTTCTTTTATTATTCAAATAATAAAATCGAGTATTTTCAGTTTGCCGATGGTTCGACAGTTCGTTTTGATCAACATGATTTAACATTGCACCAACTCAGTAAAACAAACGGTTTACTGATGTTTGGTACCAATGATACGGTATATCTGAATAATGAAGATAATTCGATACGTACTCAGGGTGGCAACGATGTTGTTTACGGTGGAGACGGAAATGATTATATAGATGGTGATTTAGGGAATGACATATTGTATGGCGGAGCCGGAAATGATACGTTGAAAGGCGGTGACGGCGATGATATTCTTTGTGGCGGTACCGGAGATGATTATATTGAAGGCGGCTATTCGGGGAATGACATATTTATATATAATCTTGGTGACGGATTTGATACCATTTATGATAATCAGGGAAACAATGATGTTCTTAAATTTGGAGATGGAATAACTTTGAATGATTTGTCTTTTACTCGTGAAGACAATAATGTTCGTATAACAATTAATGGAGACGAAAATCAAGGGGTTCTTCTGAAAGATTTTTTATTATTATCTCGGTACACACAAGGTTGATAATCTGGAGTTTTCTGATGGTACTGTTATTGGTACAGAAGCTGCGATGCAGTTGACGCAGGCGCTGAGTACATTCGGGGCAGACAGCGGTTCGAGGACGGATATGTCAGAGGCTGGAGGTACGGTGAGTGAGATGTATGACCTTGCCTGTGGTTATGATTTGACGAAAAAAACGGCGTAGCCCGATTTGTCGTTGTTATTGAAAGGCTCTGTTTTTACAGGGCCTTTTTTGCTTGTTTCGCAAAAAGCGAAATAAAGATTGATTTTTGTCTAAAATGAGCGTATAGTAAGACCATCTTAAAAAAAGTTATTGTGTGGGAATATTATTGATAAAGGTTCAATCCGCTTTCTTAATATTCGTATGATGGCTGGAAAATTATTTTTTTAACATTAAATAAATCATCATGAAAAAGAAAAGGATTTGATAGCGGCACGCTATCTGAATGCGCATATTATGGCGCCGTCAAACTGTTTTGATTTAATCGACGTTCCGTCCGTCAGTCAAATTATCTGCGGTAACGATTTGCCGTCGAGAATGATTGCCCGACAGCTGGCCGAGGTTATTCGTAAACAGACGTTTGTGTATCCGGTCATTTATTCGGGGCCGGAGTTTGCTCTTCTGGATATGGCAAAAGACGTGGACAGTCAGGCTGAAAACTTTGTTTCCCTTTTTGTGCAAGGGAGGTTTTAACCTGGAGGAAACGCTTATTGTGGCCAGGATGGATATGTTTTTGACGCTGCGCGGTAATGCACGGCTGAACAACGTTTTGTTTTGTATTCGCGATTACTTTATGAGCGATAAGAACTTTGCGTATAAGCCGTTTTTGACCAGAGCGGAGAGTATGCCGAAGTATTTTGGCGGCAAACGACTCAAAAACTGTGATTATGTCGTTGTTTATGACGATGATATGACTTCCGCTTTTGAAGGAGCCAAGCTCTGGTGGGAGTTGAAGCGTTTGTACGACGACAACGGCCGTCCGGCAAAAAAAGCGCAAGTTGATTTGTTTGGGCGGAAAGGGGAAACTGTCGACCTTTCTGTATAGTCAGACTGAAGGGCAGATGCTGAAAGCAACGGTAAAAAAATCTGTATGTCGAAGAAGGAGACATTATTGTTCTTGATGGCGGAAACAATACCGGCGACAATCTGAAAGCGCTCAATCATAAGATTGGGAGTGACGTGGCCATAGTTGCGGTAACGCAGCGTCTTTCCGCAATTTTGTACGCATCTCAGGAATTTCAGTTTCCGGATATGAAGCTGTTGCGTTTGACCATTTATGAAAAAGTGGACGAGACGCTCAAATGGCTCAACGGTATGAAACTTCGCTCCGGCGAACCGGCTTTGCATTTTTGGGCGCATGTTATCAGAAGGTGTGACGCTTATGAAGGCAAGTTTATGATTAAGCTGGAAGGAATTGACGCGCAGGCGAGAATTTCCGGAGAGCAGCTGCAAAAGAAGTATTTAATCAAACAGCCGGGACATATGCTGCGCACGATTATGCAGTATATTCCCATCTTGGCAGATTTGTTGCGCCACAGGCAGGATGTACGAAGCGATTATGCTCAGGCGGTTAAAGACTGTCAGAGTTTTATTCGTGAAAAATACCGAACATATGTTGCCGAGTAAGACTATTAGGTTTGAACCGATAAAAGAAACGGAGGTTGTATTAGGCAACCCCCGTTTTTTTTTGTGCTTAAAATAATTTAGTTCAGGCTTATCAGTCCGCGGCTGAAGCCGTAGATGGCCGCAATCGCGATGATAACCAAGGCTGAGGCTAAAATGCATTCGCCGCGGGTGAAGGCCTTTCCCTGAGGATTGTTTTCCTTTCTGGCCCACATATATACGGGGATGCCGAGAGCAATGATTACAACAGCCAACATCAGATATTTCAAACCGGCGGCGTAAATCAGCCACAAGGCGTAAATAGAGCCGATGATGGATGTTATCAGTGCGGTAGAACGTTTGGTCAGCATTGTGTCGGGGTATTCTCCGTCTTCGCAGATTTTCCAGAGATAAGCGCAGGATGCGAAGTAAGCCGGGAGTACCATAACGCTGGTGATGCTGAGCATGGTGTTCCAGGCGTTGTTAGAGAAATATACCAACAAAAGGAACAGCTGCATGGCACTGCTGGTGACCCACAGGGATACCGAGGGGGAGAACCGTTTTCGTTTTCGGTTGTAAACGCTTTGGGGAAGGTTCCGTTTTGTGCCGCGGCCTGGGGAATTTCAGCGGTTACCATAGTCCAGGCCAGCCAGCTGGTGAGAACCGAAACCAACAGCCCGATGTTCATCAACCAAGCGCCCCAGGGACCGACGATATGTTCCAGAACACCGGCGGTTGACGGGTTGGGAACGGCGGCCAGCTGTGCCTGAGACATATAGCCGAAAGGCAGCAGCGACAGCAGGACGTAAATCGCCAGACAGCTGATAAAGCCGAGAATGGTCGCTTTGCCGACGTCACCCGGCGTGCGTGCGCGGTTGGACATTACGACGGCGCCTTCAATACCGATAAAGGCCCATAAGGTTACCAGCATGGTGCTCTTAATCTGTGTGCTGAGGCCTCCGAGACGTACTTTGGCTGAAACGGCTTCACCCCAAAAATCGAAATCAAAACGGGAGAATTTGAAAACGAAGAGCAAAATCAGGATGAACAAAACCAGCGGTACGATTTTGACTATGGTGCCGATGGTGTTGATATAACTGGCCTGTCGTACGCCGCGCAAAACCAGATAATTGAAGCCCCAGATAATGAGCGATCCTCCGATGATGGAAGCGAGGTTGTTGCCGCCGGCAAAATAGGGCGGGAAGAAATAATTGAGGGCATCCATGGTGATAACGGCATAACCGACATTACCACAGACCTGACAAAGCCAGTACGACCAACCGATGGTGAAGCCGACGTAAGGGCCGAAACCGGCGCGGCTGTAAGAGTAAATACCGGTTTTCAAATCCGGTTTGGCCATGGATAAAATACTGAACGTACGGGCGATAAAATAAATACCGAAACCGGTAATCAGCCATGCCAGCAAAACGGCTCCGGCAGAGGCTCCGGCGGCCATATTTTGGGGCAGGCTGTAAATTCCTCCGCCGAGCATAGAGCTGACGACAATGGCGGCGAGGGCTAAAACGCCGAGGCCGTTTTTGTTGTAGCTGCCGGCAGCTGAGGCAGGCGTGTCGGCGGAAGAAGTTTGAGAAACTTGATTATCTGCCATTGTTTAAATCCTTGAAATTTTTTGATTAAATTTACTTTTAAAACCCGCAGACCCGGGCACAGCGGTCAGGCTGTGCACCGAGACGGGCGGCAATTAAGCCTGAGCCGGGTTGGCGTGTTCGAAGTTTAAGAAGCCCATGGCGGTCAGACTGTAACCGAACTGCTGCGTGATGTTGACATAGTTATGCCACATCTGGAATTCAGAGTGCTTTTCAACGCCGCGGATTGACAATTCGTGATTCAAGGATTTGTTCAACCACATTTCGGCATGTCCTTTGGCGATGTCATCGTCAATTTGCGTATCGAAAAATTCAACGTATTCAGCTGCCCAGCCGCCGATGAGTTCGCCGTTTTTGTCTTTTCCCCAGCAGACGCCCAAACCGGTTGCGATGGCTTTGTGCTGGTCGCGGCTGGCACCGTGGCCGGCCATAATAACTTCCAGAACGGCACCGTGTTTGAACTGGCTGACGATTTTATCGTTCAGGGGAACGATTTTGCCAAACAGTTCCTTAGGCAGAACGGAAGTGTAGGGAACAACGTTAAAGTTTTCGATTTTGGCCTGCATCAGGGCAGAGTCATAGCAGAAGGTTTCAAACGGTTGGGGAGGAATACCGTCGTCAGCCTGTCCGGCACCGCCGGTAATGAATGCAAAAGTTGGAAAACGAACGCCTTCAGTCATTTTAATTCTCCTTAAATGCTTGTTAAAACAATATGAATAGTCTGCTCATTTTCATCAGCTGTCCTTATACCTAATCCCGGAGAGCCGTTTTTCAACGCATTTGTGCAATATAAGTTCCGAAATATCCCCAATTTTATATTTATGCATATTTGTATGGAAATTTGCTATATTTGTTGTAACTTATATGTCAGGATTAGTTTAAGCAGAGGATATTGACATGTTTTTTAAGAGTAAAGCATTTGTGATGCTGGCAGCCGTTTTGGCTCTCGGCGGTTGTAAGAAAGAAAGCGGCGCGGGAGATGCGGCGCAGGTTCCTACCGTAGCGGCCGTAAAAGTTGAGCCTCAGAACATTCCGCTGAGTTTTGAATTTGCAGCCAGAGCACAAGGTTCTAAAGAAACCGAGGTTCGCGCCCGGGTCGGCGGCATTCTTTTGAAGCGGAATTATGTTGAAGGTTCGCAAGTTGAAGAAGGCAGCGTTTTGTTCCAGATTGATCCGGAACCCTTTAAGGTAACCTTAAACCAGGCCAAGGCCAAACTTGCCCAAGTCAATGCTGAACTGAAAAATGCCGAAACCCAATGGCAGCGTACGGAAAAGCTGTATAAAGAAAAATATGCCAGTGAAAAAGCCCGTGACGATGCCAGAGCCAATTTGGATTCACTTGCGGCTTCTGCACAACTGGCACAGGCTGAAGTCGACGCCGCACAGCTGAATTTGGATTATACGACGGTCAAAGCTCCAATCAGCGGCATTACCAGCATGGAGGTTCAATCCGAAGGAAGCCTGATTTCGGCAACCGGCGATTCAAGCTTGTTGACGCATATTACCCAGCTGGATCCGATTTATGTGATTTTTTCGGCATCGGAGAACGAAATGCTCTCTTTGACCAATATGGTTGACCGCGGTTTAATCAGAAATCCGGAAAACAAAAACGAAATCAAAGCCAAAGTCCGGTTCGGCAATGACGTTATGTATCCGCTTGAGGGCGAAATCAATTTTATGAACCCCAATGTTGACCAGAAGACGGGAACGATTAAATTGAGAGCGGTCTTCCCTAATCCGGAAGCTCGTTTGCGTCCGGGGCAGTTTTTGCGTCTGATTATGGAAGGGCTGACCAGAATTGATGCGTTGGTTGTTCCGCAGGAAGCCGTTATGCAAGCATCCGACGGCGCATTCGTATATCGCGTCAACGAACAAGGCGTTGTAGAATCTGTCAGCGTTCAGACCGGCCTGATGACCAAAGACGGAGGCTGGATTATCGACAGCGGTTTGAAGCCGGGTGATGTGGTCATTGTCAGCGGGGTTATGAAAATCCGCCCGGGAATGACGGTAAAACCGCAGTTGATTGCCGACGAAGCAGCTTAACCATTACAGGATAAAAGAAATGTTTTCAAAGTTTTTTATTGAGAGGCCGATTTTTGCAACGGTTATCTCTTTGATTATCGTTTTGGCCGGTTTGGTATCAATGAAGGTGCTGCCGATTGAACAATATCCGAATATCGTACCTACGGAGATTCAGATTTCCGCCGTATATCCGGGAGCAACGGCAGAAGTACTGGCCGATACGGTGGCGGCGCCGATTGAGCAGGAACTGAACGGCGTGAAGGATATGATTTACATGTATTCCAACGCCACATCAAGTGGTTATCTGACAATCGGCGTGGTTTTTGACATCGGTACCGACCCCGATCAGGCGACGATTGACGTAAACAACAAGGTTCAGGCCGCAACTTCAAAGCTGCCTTCGGAAGTGACCAAGCAGGGCGTGACGGTGGAGCAAAAATCTAATTCGATTTTGCAGATTGTCACCATGCGTTCCACATCATCGCGCTATGACACGGTTTATGTGTCAAACTATGCTTTGTTGAATGTTATTGATGAGATTAAGCGCATTAAGGGCGTAGGCAGTGCGTCGCTGTTTGCGAGCCAGGATTATTCAATGCGTATCTGGCTGAGTCCGGATAAATTGGCAGATTATAATCTGACGCCGCAGGATGTGATTTCGGCGATTCAGGAACAAAACTCGCAATTTGCCGCCGGACAGTTCGGACAAGAACCAATGGACGAGGCGGTTCCGTTTACGTATTCGGTTAACACCAAAGGCCGTCTGGTTGATGAAAAAGAGTTCGGAAACATTATTCTCACTTCTGACGCCCAAGGAGGAATGCTGCGCTTGAAAGATGTGGCGCGGATTGAACTCGGTGCTCAGGATTACAGTGTCAGCTCAACATTCAACGGAGAGCCTTCAGTTGCTTTTTGCAGTTTATCTGCAGCCGGGAGCGAATGCTTTGGAGACGGCTAATCTGGTTAAGGCCAAAATGGCCGAGCTGTCAAAGAATTTTCCGGAAGGAATCACGTATGAGATTCCTTATGATACGACCTTGTTTGTAAACGTGTCGATTAATGAGGTTATTCATACTTTCTTCGAAGCGGTTTTGTTGGTTATCGTCGTTGTTTATCTGTTTTTACAGAATATGCGGGCAACGTTGATTCCTATTTTGGCGGTTCCAGTGTCGATTATCGGTGCTTTTTGCCGGCATGTATGTTCTGGGTTTCTCAATTAACCTGCTGACGTTGTTCGGATTGATTTTGGCAATCGGTATCGTGGTTGACGATGCGATTATCGTGCTGGAAAACGTCGAACGTTTGATGTCGGAGGAAAAACTCTCTCCCAAAGAAGCGGCAATCAAGGCTATGAAAGAGGTTTCAGGACCTGTTGTCGCGGTGGCGCTGGTGCTGTCTTCGGTTTTCCTGCCGATTGCATTTTTGGGTGGGATGACCGGTGTTATGTATAAACAGTTTTCGGTGACCATTGCCGTGTCCGTGTTAATTTCCGCATTGGTTGCGTTGACGCTTACACCGGCTCTTTGCGCTCTGATTATCAAGCCCAACCGGGAGCATAAGGAGCCTAAGGGCATATTCAAGTGGTTTAACGACGGTTTTCAGAAGGTGACCGACTGGTATCTGGCCGGGGTCAAGTTCTTTTTTGGAACATCGTAAAACGGCAGTCGGCGGTTTTCTCGGCGTTATTGCCTTCATTATTTTGTTGTTCAGGATTGTTCCGAGCGGTTTGGTTCCCAACGAAGACCAGGGTAACCTTTTGATGGCTTACAGTATGCCGGAGGCGTCGTCGCTGCCGCGGACGGCCAAGTTTACCGACAAGGTTTCCGCAATGGTTCGTGATAATCCCAATGTTGCTGACGTTTTGACGATTAACGGCTATAATATGCTGTCTTCGAGTCAGAATACCTATTCCGGCATCAGCTTTATCATTTTGAAAAATTGGGATGAGCGCAATAAGGCTGACCAGACGGCGGAAGCTTTGGCCAAGACATTTACCGGCATAGGGATGAGCCAGCCCGAAGGCATAGGCTATGCTTTCAGTATGCCTCCGATTATGGGTATGAGTATGTCCGGAGGTTTTGAGGGTATATCCAAAACCGTGCCGGCGCGACTTCTCAGGAACTGATGGCCAAGACGCAGGAGTTTATTGATGCAGCCAACAAGCGGCCGGAACTTACCAACGTCAAAACCACTTTTTCGGTCAGTACGCCGCAATATCGGATTGACTTGGACCGTGAAAAAGCCCGTATTCTTGACGTGCCGATTAATTCCATTTATGCGGTAATGCAGTCGACTTTCGGCAGTTTGTACGTTAATGACTTTACCTATATGGGACGTAACTTCAGGGTTACTCTGCAGTCGGAATCGAAATTCCGTCGGACTCCCGATGATTTGCGTTATGTTTATGTCAAGTCAAACAACGGTCAACTGGTGCCTTTGGCGACGCTTTTGAATGTCGAACGGGTTACCGGACCGGAGCTGGTCAACCGTTTCAACATCTTTCCTGCGGCCAAGGTATTGGGTGATCCGGCGCCGGGATATTCTTCCGGTCAGGCCATTGCGGCAATGGAGGAAGTGGCTCAGGAGGTGTTGGGTGCCGATTATTCTTTGTCGTGGATTGGTTCCGCTTATCAGGAAAAGCTGACCGGCGGCGCTTCGACCCAAGCCTTTATATTCGGCTTGATTATGATTTTCCTGATTTTATCGGCTCAATATGAAAAATGGTCGTTGCCGTTTGTGGTTATTCTTTCGGTTCCTTTTGCCGTATTGGGCGCCCTGATGGCAACCTGGATGCGCGGTATTCAAAATGATCTGTATTTTCAGGTCGGTTTGGTTACCTTAATCGGTCTGGCTGCAAAAAATGCAATTTTGATTGTAGAGTTTGCAGTAATGAAAGTTCAGGAAGGATTGACGTATGCCGAGGCAGCAATCGAAGCAGCCAAGCTTCGTTTTCGCCCGATTGTAATGACTTCGCTGGCCTTTACCTTCGGTGTTTTGCCTTTGGCGATTTCAACCGGTGCAGGTGCGGGAAGCCGCCATGCCATCGGTACCGGAATGATTGGCGGTATGATACTGTCGACTTTCGTGGCAACGTTGTTTGTGCCGATGATGTTTGCGGTTATCGGAGAAACCTTTGACGAAGAAAATATTATGAAGCGTAAGATTCAGAAACGGGCCCGCAAGACCGGGCGGCCGGGACTGAAGAATATGAAAATGCGGTAAAGGTTTCGCATCTGCGAGAAAAGCCCCGGAGAACTATCCGGGGTTTTTCTTAGCAAGCCAAGAGACAGCATACCGTTTTGTACTTTGATAAACAGGATGTGAATATTATTTTGCCGCAGTTTGGTTTGCCTGAATATATATGGCTGGGACTTGGTTTGGAATGTGAGGACGACCAGTAAATCTGGGCTGAAAGTTCTGTTTTTATAATAACAAATTTATGAAGTGGTTAAATAATCGATTGAATCGGGAGGGCAAAATTTATTTGCATGTTAAACAAAAATGATGTAAATTTGCAATCTGATATTAATTAAAAACAAATAATTATGGAAATTGAAATTGCTCCAATTATGTTTGCGTATGCAACATTTTTTTTTCTCTGGTGGAAATTGCCGGCGTATTTTGTTTGGTTCGTCTGTTAATGATGCTTCTGGATAAAAAAAAGAAAAGTCAGTTTATTAAGCGGGGCTGTATTGCTTTTGCTGATGTTTATATTCTTGGTTTTTCTGGTGTGGGGAATATATCAACAGTGGCGAGCTTTGGGCGAAGACGTTGGATGGACATTGTTTTTCGGAATAATTCCCTGGGGTGTCGGAATCCTTATCGGGATGTTGTTTTGGAGTGAATATAAGAAAAGGCTGGATTATTTTTAATCCAGCCTTTGGCTTTTTTTAGAAAGGGCTATTTGTCGCATTCGCCGATGTACATACCCAATGCGCGAGCGGCCTTTACATAGTCGCTTTCGGTGTTGAGCAGGGTTGTTCCCGCCTTAACAACTTCTGATAGGTCAACATAGTCTACGTGGCCGTTTTTCCAGATGACCATTTTGTTGTCTTCGCCGTTTGCCAGCAATTCGACGGCTTTGGCACCAAAAACGGCAGCCAGCATACGGTCAAAAAGCAACCGGAGTACCGGAACGCTGAACATGGCCAAGCGTGGTTACGCGAACTTGGAACTCTTTGTAACGGTTGCTGATTTCGGCACAAAGATATTGGCCGATGCCGCCGTAGACGGCTTCGCCGACAAGGTTCTTTTTGTTTGACAGGTGAGAACCGTCTTCGGTCTTAATACCTTCGGAAACAACGATAACGGCGTGGTTGCGGCCGCTGGCCTTGATTTCTTTAAGGCGGTTAATGACGCCGTCAATCGTATAAGGGATTTCCGGCACCAGGCAAACGTCGGCAGCGCCGGCGAGAGCGGAGTGCATAGCCAGGTGTCCGGCATCGCGGCCCATAACTTCCATAATCAAAGCGCGGTTGTGAGAGCGGGCAGTCCATTCCAGACTGTCAATCGCCGTGGTGCATTGCTGAACAGCCGTTTCAAAACCGACGGAAAATTCGGTAATCGGAGTATCGTTGTCAATGGTTTTGGGAATACCAACAACCTGAACGGTGCTGCCTTTGCAATAGTTGGAAACAATGTTCATACTGCCGTCGCCGCCGACAACAACGATGGCGTCAAGACCGAGTTCCTTTACGCCCTGAGCGAATCGCTTGGACATCTCTTCCAGAGATTCCATTTTGACGCCTTTGTTTAAAGAACCAAGGTAAGAACCGCTGAGACGGGGCCAGGGAGAGTCCGAAAAGTTATGCACGGTCAGGACTTCGTAGCTGTGCGGTTTTTCGGTAATGCCGTCGGTTCCGTTATGGATACCGTAAACTTCCCAGCCTTTTTGGGTTGCAGCTTCGACAACAGAGCTGATAACGGCATTAAGGCCGGCGCAGTCGCCGCCGCTGGTTAAAATACCTATTCTTTTTTGGTATTCATTAAAATACTCCTTTATTGAGTTGCAATTTTATTTATTTTGTTGTATAATCTAATACAAATTAATTCACATAGTTTCCAGTAAAAAATGCATTTTATAAAATTTTTTTATGAAAGGACGATAATTTATGTTTGATAAGAACCAAATGAGCAAACTTCAGCACCAATTGTGCGAATTGAAACTTGAGGAGCGCCGAGTTCGTTCAGACATCAAGCATTTAGTTGCCAATCAGACAATCGATTTTTTCAAGGCCAAACAGCTGCATTCACTGAATACTAATATTAAATCAAGAATTAAAACTATTGAAGGCAAGGTTACTCCGAATATTATCGCGTAACCGTTTTTATTACCTGTTACCGCTTTTATATAAGCATTGTAAGTAAAAATATTGTAAATATTTGTTGCAATTTATTCTTTATGATGTTAAAAGCAAGGACAGATTTGATGGATTAACCCTTTTTTTATATGTTGAAATGAGGTGATTTAAGTGGTTCAAGTTACTGTTATCGGTAATGATGTTGGTCAGTCTTTGAAGGTTTTGAAAAAGAAGATGCAGCGTGAAGGCGTCTTTCGCGAGATGAAGCTTCGCCGTTGTCATGAGAAAAACTCTGAGAAGAAAGCCCGCCGTCAGGCAGAAGCTGTCAGACGTGCCCGTAAGCAACTTCGCAAACGCTTAGATACTGAAGGATTCTAGTCGAATCTTACAAGTTATGAAAAACCCCGGATGAAAATCCGGGGTTTTTTTGCTGCGGAAAGCGGCTAATATTCGTAATAATAGGTATAGCCGGACTGATATACTTTGCCGCAGCTGATTTCGGCATTGCTGATCGGATATTGATATGCCGGTTTTCCCGAAAGAGAAGTGCAGATTTGTGAACTGCCGGTGACTTTGTAAAAGCAGCAGGCGGAGGGGAAGCTGCCTTGCCAGATATTGTCCTTGATGAGGATGTACAAACATTTGTTTTGGTACATTTCTTTGGGACTGTAAGTACTGCCGCAGGTGTAGTAAGGTTTGTCGCCGCTGTAACAAACGTTGCAACCGCTTGAGCATGAGGTGAGGTTGTATATGCTGGTGTTGCAGTTTTTTGGTTGCAGGCATAGCATTTGTTTCCGGCAGGGGTTGTTTGCGAACTGTAGCTGCTGAGCTCCCATCCCTGGGCGCCGGAAGAGCCGCAGTCAGCCGCGGTTCGGGCATATCCCTCGGGACAAAGGTCAGACTTGCAGCTCCATTCGTTAACGTCAAAGACATAATTCTCGTTGCAGGTAATTGTTTTTTGGTATGTGATTCCGCCGATTTCGCAGTTTTTGCAAGTGGCGTTTGCCGGACATTGGGTGATACCGTAAAATTTATCTCCGCAGGTGTCGCTCACACAGTATGCTTTGCTTTTTTGTCATAAGGGCAGCGGATGATGTTGCCGGTGCATTTGGAGGTATCGGTTATGGTATATCCCAAAGCGGCACAGTCGTTTGTTATGCAGGACGACATGGCGTTTGCGGGTAAAAATCCGGCGGAGAATACCAACTCCAAAGCGGTGAAACTGATAAGACGTGATTGAACGGACATAGTATTTCTCCTTTAGTTAGCAAAACAACTGAATTGGTTAGTGTCAAAAGGACAGCGGATTTTGTGTCCGGAACATGAAGCATCCTTGTAGCCCAGAGCCGCGCAGTCGGTTATGGCTGAGGCAGAACACCAAACGCTGTCGCTTTCGACGGTGCCGTTCTCGCAGCCTTTGGGTTTGAGGCTGCATTCCAGGCACACGTCTTCGCATCCGTTTTGGGTACTGTATTTGCTGCAGCCGTATTCGCAGCTTCCGCCGATGCCGGCCGGGCAGGCTTCTCCGATGCATTTAACGTAACTGCCGCAGGCTGAGGAGCAGCTTTCTTTGGTTTGGCCTTTGCTGCATTCCTGATTGAGCATAAATCCTTGTGCAGAGCATTTTTCTTCACAATTTTTTTCGCGGCAGGCGTAGCAGGTTCTGCCTCCGTAGGTTACCTGGTTGCAGGTTTTGTCTTGGTCTTCCGCCTCCAGATAGCCTCCGTCGCTGCACGGGCGCGGAATGCATTGGTCGTAGAGCCCGTCACAGGTATCTCCGGCGAGTTTATACTCGTCTTTACAGTTGGTTTGATTATAGATAAACGTTTCCGGGCAGCGGCATTCCAGATATTGCCCGTCGCAGGAGCCTCCTGCCGGTTGTTTCATTCCCGAACAGTTTGAGACGTCGTATTGGTATGATGCGGGGCAGGTACAACTGCGATAACAGGTGAGACCTTCAAGCGGGCGAACGATTCCGGAGCCGACTTTGGGCGTTACGCATTCTTGGATATAGCCGTAACGTGCACAATTTTGGTCGGAGCCGGAATCCGGTTGGGAATTGTCAGAGAGGCGTTGCGACATGGCGTTTTGCCAGTCGGGAAGCCACCAGGTTGCGGCAATTTTAATTCCTTCGGCGGAAGCAGATTCCGGTAGAAGTGTGATGTGTGTAATTATATCAGGGTGAGCGACACCGTATTTTGAGCCCTTATACTGCCGCCGTTTAGCAGAAGCATTAACAACGATGAGAATATTAAGAACCTAAAATGTTTCATGTCAGTCGTCCTTGATGATTAAAATACCGGAATCTGCCGTTCCTGTTTTTATCTTATCAAAAACTTTAAACAAAGTAAACAAATATTTGAACAGGGTGGACGAAATTTTAATAGTAAACCCGCCTTAAGGGCGGGTTTGGTTTTAAGGGGAAGGCGGGGAGACCGTATTCAAGAGGTACTGGTTTATAGGCGATTAAATCCTGAAATGATTGTTTTATTTCGCTTCCAGCAACAGAGAATGAGAAGCTAATCTGCCAGAACATCATTTAAGGGCTTAATTTTAGATGAATAGGTTTCCCCAAAAGTATGATTACATTATAGAATATACCCTCAAAAATAAGTCAATACATTATTATGCGGTGTTGACTAAATTTTTGCCTCTATCATTAATATAGTAGTAGAAAAGCCCGTAAAAACGGGCTTTTTCTTTAGAAGTGGCGGTTATTTACAGATACCGTACCATATCCATTCGCTTTCGTTGGCACCGTCACCATGGCATTTGGACTCGAATTCCTTGCCTTGCGCAGCACAAGTTTCGGCGGTGTCCTCGTATGGGCATTCCTGAATACAGTAGTCTCCGAACTGGGTACCGCCGCAGCTGCAAATAGAGCCGCCCAGCGTTTATCCGGAACTGCATTGGGATTTGGTGATTTTTCCCCGGCAGGGGGCCAGGCTTTTATCAGCATTGCATTCCGTATAATAGTATACAGGCGTTCCGCTGGGGAGAGTACATTTTTGCTGGACAGTAGTCCAACCGGTGGACAAACGGCTCGGATCGTCGGTTGCCGTGTAATATTCAGAGTTGATATATCCTCCGGAAGTATCACAGCTGCTACAGGTTTTGTAGTAGGTTTTACCGCCGCAGGTGCAGCTGCCGCCGCTGCCGATACTGCCGTTTTCGCATTCCTGATATCCGGCGCAGCGCGGGGTGTTTCCGTTGCAGTCTTTGCTGGTGCCGTTACAGTCGTAAATATATACGTATGATTTTCCGGTGGAGGTTGTACATTTTGACTTAACCACGTAGTAACCGCAGGTTTCCTGGCCGAAGCAAGAGGTTGTGGTATCTGCCAGGCAATAGCCGCCGTTTTCGCTCAATGAAGAGTCGTCACAGGTGTCGGCGCAGGTTTCAAAATATTTTTGCCGCCGCAGGTGCATTCTCCGGTTCCCTTGTCTCCGGGGCATTCTTTTTTTTTTGCCGGCGCAGGGCGGAAGATTGCCGTAACAGTCAGTCCAGGAATAAGAACAGTTGAAATGGGTGTAGATTTTCGAACCGTCCTGTTTGGTACATTTTGTTCCGGTTTGATACCATCCGGTTCCGATGCTGCCGGTATTGGTATAGCAGGTACCTTTGTCGTTTTTGATATAATCGTTGTTGCAGGTTTCTTTGACCAGGCAGGTTTCATAAAAGGTTTTTCCGCCGGCGGTACAGGTGGCACCGCTGCCTACCTTAGTTTCCGGATCGCAGTAGACTTTGCCGGGACAAGAACAGGTACGGTCTTCGGGGTCACAGACTTTGCAGCATTTCCGGGTTCCGCCGCAGCCGTCGGAACAATCATAGTCTCCATTCGTACAGCCGGTTTCGTTTGAGTACGGTGAGCAGGTTTTGCAGCTTTGGCATTTGGACAGGCATTGGCTGTAATAGGAAGCACAGCCGCTGTCACATTGTTTGTCGGTTAAACCGGCACAGGGGTCTGCCGTGCAGGAATAACAGGTCATTCCCTCATATGTGACGCCGGAGCAGGTTTGTCCGCTGATGGACGATGACGAATATCCGCCGTCCGAACAGGTTTTGCTGCGGCAATTGTAACAGGTTTGTCCGTAATAAGAGGTTGAAGAACATACCATCGAACTGTCGTCAGACGAATTGTATCCGCCTTCCGAGCATGAGGGCTGATAACAAGAATAACAGGTTCTGCCGCCATAAGTGACGCCGGAACATTTCATATTGGTCTGGCTGGAGGAGTCATAATATCCGCCGTCGGAACATGGTCGCGGATTACAACTGCTGTAAAAGGTTCCGCGGTCATCGTTGCAGGAGGAACCTCCGACTTCGTATTCGCCGTTACAGTTTGAGGTGCTGTAAGGATATGAGCTGCTGCATCGGCACAATGTGTATTTTATTTTTCCGTCGCCTTTTTTGCGGTCGTCGTCATTACAGGAAGAGCCGGCGAGCACATAATTGCCGTTGCAGTTTTCGGAGTGGTATTTGTAGTTGCTTGGACAAATACAGGCATCCTGACAGTCCAGTTCGTTGGTAATGTGCAGAATACCGGTAGAAATTTTGGGTGTAGGGCAAATGGTGTTAAGATCATAGTTGTCTTCACAGTTTTCCTTAAAAGGGTCTTTGATGGGATCGGTGTTGCCACGGCTGACGTTTCCCTTCATATAATCGGGCAACCAGTAAATTGCCGCCGTCTTGATTTCTTCAGCAGGATTGGAGGCGGGTTTCGGCAGCAATGACAAAGGTGTGATTTGTTGTGGGTTCCAACCGAAAGGCGTTTTCAGAAAATATGTTGTAGCATGCCCCTTGGCACAGAACAAAATCATCATGGCAAAGGAAAATAATACAATTTTGATATGTTTCATGGCACACCTCTCGGTTAAAATAATTGTGACCGAAACCCGAAGTTTCAGCTGTTATTTTAACAAAATATTTGAACAAAATCAATATTAAATTACGCGGTGTGGACTAAAAATTTATAAAAAAGCCCCGGTTATTAAAACCGGGGCCGGGAAAACGCATTATTGTCAGGCTGCCTGGGACATATTGAGCCCCAGCTCTTCCAAGACCTGTTTTTTGAGCGTAACGTTATCGGCTTTGCCGGTTGCGAAAACAGGCAGGGAATCGTGATAGAGGATTATTCTGGGCAGATAGAGCTCAGACATTCCGTTGCTGCGGATAAAGCTGTGCAAGCCGTCCTGAGTGACGTCTTTGTTGTTGGTGACCAGAACGATTTGTTCGCCTTTGCTTTCGTGCGGAACGGAAACCACTCCGTATGAATATTCGGCTCCCGAGCGGGCATAGGCATTGCGTACCATTTCATCAACGGCATTAAGCGAAACCATTTCGCCGCCGATTTTGGCAAAACGCTTGATGCGGTCTTTGATGAAAACAAAGCCGATTTCGTCAATGTCTACGACGTCGCCGGTGTGATACCAACCGCCTTCCAGCGGGACTAAAACACCCGGATTATCCGGCATAATGTATCCCATCATGATATTGGGACCTTTTACAACAAGCTCGCCGCCGTTTTCAATTCCGTCAACGGGGATAATTTTATGCTGGATTTTTGGCAGGAGTTTGCCAATGGAACCGAAACGGTTGAAAATACGATTGTTAGCGGTTACGACCGGTGAGCATTCGGTTGAGCCGTAAGCTTCCATAACGCGAATTCCGAAACGTTCTACCCACATGTTGCGGGTGTCCGGCTTGATGGCTTCGGCACCGCCAAACATAAAGCGGATGTTGTGAAAGTCTATCGGATGGGCGATTTTGGCGTAACCGCGGAAGAAAGTGTCGGTTCCAAACATAACGCTGGCTCCTATTTCATACACAATTTCGGAGATGACGCGATAGTGGAGCGGGGAAGGGTATAAAAAGAGTTTGGCCCCTTCAAGCAGAGGGAACAGCGTTCCGACGGTGAGACCGAAACTATGGAACATCGGCAGTGCATTGAATATGGTGTCGGTGACGTCTATGGTTTCGATGGCAGCCATCTGCTTGATGTTTGAGATGATGTTGGCATGACTCAAAACAACGGCCTTAGGTGCACCTTCCGAGCCGGAAGTGAACAAGATGACTGCCTTTTTATTACCGCCGGCTTGGTGCGGCACACGTTTGATTTTGTAACGCAGGTAGGCGTTTATTTTTTCCCACAGACTGATTTTGTTGCGGAGGTCTTCCAGATAAACAACCTGGAAACCGCTGTCTTTCAGCTCTTCGACAACGTTTTCCATTTTGGCGTTTCGGATAAACAGGCGGGAGGTAATGACTTTTTTTTGACAACGGCGGTCTTACACATTGATACCATATTTTTTGGCGCCGACCGAAAAATTCAGCATTACGGGGATGCGTTCATAGGCAGAGAGGCCGAAAAAGTACACAAAGCCGCTATGGAGTTTGGCAACAGCAGGGCAACGTGTTCGCCGGGTCTGCTCCTGCGCTTAAAATATTTGCCGAGGACAAAAGAGCGGATGATGATGTCTTTGTAAGACATCGGGGTGCGGTTAATGTCCTCCACGAAGCGGGGACGGCGCAGCAAGCCTTTTTTAGAATGGACCTTGGCGGTTTTCATCAATTGAGCAAACAGGGAGATATTATCGTTGTAGGAAGCCTCGAAACTCATTTCGCGCATAATCATATAGACTTCATTGCTGATGTGGTCCCGTTGGCGGCGCAAAGTGTCTTTTAACTTGAATTTTATCGGTTTTTTTACGGTGATGCTGATTTTGGGCAGCGGCCGGTGCGGTAGTTTGCCTTTGGTTTTGGAAAAATAACCGTATTGGGGACCGTTTATCCATATCGGGACAATCGGCGCCTGGGATTTATCGGCAACCAGTCCGGGAGCTTCGTAAATTTTCATTAAGCCGCCGTTTTCGGTGATTCTTCCTTCGGCGAATATGACGCAGCGGCGTCCGCTGTCTACTTTGGCAATGAGTTCTTTGATGTCGCCGGGTTCAATCGGGTTAAACGGCATAATGTCGGCCGTACGCATCAAAAAGCGTATCCATTTGTTGCGGTAGAGATGACCGTTGAGGGCAAATACCGGATTTCCGGGCAGAAAGGCAAACAGTATTATCGGGTCAAGATAGGAAACGTGGTTGGAAACATAAACCGCTTTAGTGGGAAGCTTGTTCTCGTCGAAAGCGATATTGCATCTGACCTTCAGGCAAGTAAATATGCTTCTGAGGCAGAATCTGACAAAGTCTCTCAAGATAGTTCTCCGAGTAGTTCAAATAATAATATTATTAACCCATTATTAACCATATTGTAAAGTGTAAAAAGGTATAGGCCGGGGAAGCCGCTGCAACTTTGTCTCTAAGTGGTTGATATTGTGAAATAATGAAACCGTTTTCCCAAGGTGGATAAATAATTTGTTGATTTTGCGTCATATTTTTACTAGACCAGAATTATGGCAGTATATTGTTGGGCGGCCGAACAGACCGTGGTTGGTGATGATATGGTGCTTTTTGTATCAACTATAAAAGTGGACTTATATGAAGAAACTTCTTACTTTAACCGCGTTGGGGACCATACTTATGGCTGCCGATGCGATGGCCGCAGGTTTTCATCTGAGAGAACAATCTGCCGCTGCTCAAGGTAATGCATTTGCCGGTGCTACGGCCGGAGCCGAAAACAATTCCTATGCTTATTTCAACGTTGCGGGGCTGACCCGTCACAAAGGGACGCAGGGTAATGCCGGGGTAACCTATATTGCTTCCGATGTGAAAGACGGTGCCGGCAAAGATCAGCTTGATATCGACAATATCGTGCATGCGGCATGGGCTCCCAACGGTACGATTTCTCATCAGCTGGACGACAAATGGACGGTGGGGCTTTCCCTCAACGTACCGTGGTATGATTACCAAATATGACGGGCGCTGGGTCGGTTCTGATCACGGCAACCTCTCTAAAGTCGTTACGGTTACCACAACGCCGATGGCAGCATATAAGGTTAATGACAAGTTGTCTGTCGGTGCCGGACTTCCCATCCAGTATGTTAAAGCCAAGTTAAGCAACAGTGCGGTGCTAGCCACCAATCCGGGATTGCTTACTGCTGATGACGTTCATTTGAAGGGAGACACGGTTGACGTCGGTTATCAGTTAGGCGCCATGTATGAGTTTAATGAAAATGCGCGCATCGGCGTAGGGTACCGCAGTGAAATCAACCATAAACTCAAGGGCGACATAAAATCCCAGGATGCGGCCGATATTGGAGGGATTATTCCCGGAGGACTGCTAAACCAAGATATCAGCGCCAAACTGGATACGCCGGCAATGTTTTCTGTGGGCGGTTTTTATCAGTTGAATGAAAAATGGGCGGTTATGGCCGAATATCAGAGAGTGTTCTGGAGTTCATTTGAATCTCTGGATATTGTTGGGGACAGTGTCAATAAACCGGCAGGCAATATCAGTTCTACCAAAGAAAACTGGCGCGATACCAATTTTTACGCTCTCGGCGCCAGCTATCAGCTAGACCACCAATGGAAGGCTCGTTTCGGCGTGGCGTTTGATCAGGCGGCTGTTACAATCAGCGACAGGACGCCGCGTATTCCGGATTCCGATCGCGTTTGGTTTTCCGGCGGTTTGAACTATGAGTACAGCGACAAGCTGTCGTTTGATTTGGCTTATACTTACATTAAGGCCAAAAAGCCACCGTTAATACCAGACTGACGGAAAATACGGGTTCATCAAGAGATTTTTTTCTGCACGTTACAGCAATTCGGTCAAGCTGTTCGGCTTGTCGATGAACTACAAGTTTTAGTCTGACTTAAAGAAAAAAATCCGGCAGAATGATACTGCCGGATTTTTTGTTGTTATTTTTATAAAATCCGCTATAATGACAAAATAGACACAAACATGGAGTCCGTTATGACTATTCCTTCAATAATGTTAAAGCACAAGCTGGTTGCGTTGGAAGCCGATATGATGGAAGCGGCTCCGGAACGTTTGCGCCGGGATTTTTAAGGAAATTTGCCGGTTTCGCGGGCATAAGGATTTTCACCGTGTTTGCGGTAGGATTATGTGGCGTTTGATAAATTCGGTAAAGAAGGCGGAAACCGGGTTGCGATATGATCGACGCGACCGGATGGTGATGCTGCTTAACGAGTTTATTCCGCAGATGGAAGTAGACAACAAAAACAAGCAAACGGCGCTGGCCTATATTGTAAAGCATAATATCTTTCTTTCCGACAGGCTGCGTAACTTTTTGCAGACGTACAATCCGAATGAGGCCTATTTGCAGTCGACACATATGCGGCTGCGCGAGATTAAAGAGTATTATCGGAAATCTGAAGACTTTAATTTGCAGACGTTTATGAATAATACCACAGAGTTTCTGAATCTGCTTGCCGATCGGGATACGGACAGCAAACAGGTTCATTTCAGCGCTTTGTACACAATGATGCAGCGCAGAACTCAGGCTCATGGTTCTACGGTTCAGATTAACCTGTTTGACGAAGATTTACGGCAGAAGGAAATGATTGATAAAAATCTGGTCAGGCTTACGGCTCTGATTTATGCCCGGCAGCTTGTGGAAGCTCGCGAAGTTGAGAATGTCAGTCCGCATTATCTCCAAAAATTTAAAAATATGATGGTTGCCGTGGTCAGTAAAAATTCTTTCAGCCGGGAGGAGGTTAAACAACTGGCCAAGGAAATAAAAAATCAGCGATGGGTTTCCCGTTCGGTGGAGGAAAACTTAAACGATTTGTCGAATAAACTCGTTGACGTGTATGATTTTAAACAAGAAAAGGAAGTTCGCGAATTAAACGCCTGGTATGATCGCGAACGCAAACAAAAACCTCTGGAGCAGGCGGCACGCAGACGGGTTTACGTGAATATGCTGTATCGTAAGTTTATTGAAGACTTTGATATCGGCCGCGAAAAGCCTGATAATCTTTATAAAACGGAGAAAGACAAGCTTAAACAGGAAATCTCCCGCCGTTACAGCCGCATCTCGGCGGAGGGAAAAGAGCCTGCTGACGGAACTTTGATTCAAAATGAAGTTTTGAGCGAATACAAAGAACGGGATCAGGATCGTTTTCGCGACATCAACCTGATGATGAACAAACACTGTCTGAAATGCGGTTTCTTTTTTTAAGGTATTGCGCAATGCTAAGGAAAGCGGCCTGAAATATATTTATCCTCCGGCACTGATGAACAAAGACAATTCAAAATATTTGCATTAATCGAAGAAAACTCCCAAATGAGTCGTTTGGGAGTTTTTTTACTGGTGTTGCGGTGTTTGCCGATGAAGACACAAATGCTCGGCTGCCAAAACTGCGTTTGCTTAGATTTTATCTTTAAGATATTTGGCAGTGTAGCTGGCTTCGCATTTGGCAACTTGTTCGGGCGTGCCCTGAGCAATGATTTTGCCGCCGCCGTCACCGCCTTCGGGGCCGATGTCGACAATATAGTCTGCGGTTTTGATAACGTCGAGGTTATGTTCGATAACAATCATGGAGTTTCCTTGTTCGACCAGGGTATGGAGAACTTTGAGCAGTTTGTTGATGTCTTCAAAATGCAGTCCGGTCGTGGGTTCGTCCAGAATGTACAGCGTTTTGCCGGTGGCTCTTTTGGACAGTTCTTTAGACAGTTTGATACGCTGGGCTTCGCCGCCGGAAAGCGTAGTGGCGGGTTGACCGAGGTGAATGTATCCGAGGCCTACCTTGCGCAGAAGTTCCAACCGGTTTTTGATGGAAGGAATGGCGTCGAAGAAGACATAAGCCTCGTCTACGGTCATATCTAGCACGTCGGCTATTGATTTGTCACGATATTTGACTTCAAGCGTTTCGCGGTTGAAGCGTTTTCCTTTGCAAACGTCGCAGGCGACGTATACGTCCGGCAGAAAGTGCATTTCGATTTTGGTGACGCCGTCGCCTTTACAGGCTTCGCAGCGTCCGCCGGCGACATTGAACGAGAAACGTCCGGCAGTGTAGCCGCGGGCCTTGGATTCCGGCAAGGCGGCAAACCAGTCGCGGATGTAAGTGAACAGGCCGGTATAAGTTGCCGGGTTGGAGCGCGGGGTCCGGCCAATCGGGGATTGGTCGATGTTGATGATTTTATCGATGTTTTCGGCGCCGATAAGTTTGTCATATATGCCGGCAGAGCCGCGGGTGCCGTTTATTTCCTTGTTGAGTGCCTTGCACAGGGTTTCCAGAATCAAAGAAGATTTGCCGCCGCCGGAAACGCCGGTGACGCAGGTAAGCGTTCCCAGAGGGATTTTCAGGTCTACGTTTTTGAGATTGTTGGTGCGGGCGCCTTTCAGACCGATGAATTTGCCGCTGCCTTTGCGGCGTTTGGGCGGAACGGGAATGCATTTTTCGCCGTTAAGGTATTGAGCCGTCAGACTGCGGCGGTTTTTGAGCACGTCTTTGACAGAGCCGCTGGCTACGACTTCTCCGCCCAGAGAACCGGCTCCCGGTCCCATATCCACCAGGTAGTCGGCGGCGCGGATGGCATCTTCGTCGTGTTCAACGACGATAACGGTGTTGCCGATGTCGCGCAGACGAGTGAGGGTTTCGAGCAGACGGTCGTTATCGCGTTGGTGAAGGCCGATTGACGGTTCGTCCAAAACATAGAGAACGCCGGTCAATCCCGAACCAATCTGGCTGGCGAGGCGAATACGCTGGGCTTCGCCGCCGGAAAGGCTGCCCGATTGACGGGAAAGCGTGAGATAATCCAGTCCGACGTTGTTTAAAAAGCTCAGACGTTCGGTGATTTCTTTCAGAATTTTGGCGGCAATTTCCTGTTTTTTGGGAGACAGGGTAGGGCCAATTCCGCGGAACCAGGTGAGGGCTTTTTTTATGGACATTTCAGAGGCGTCCATGATGTCTAATCCGCCGATTTTGACGGCCAGAGCTTCCGGTTTCAGGCGTTTGCCGCGGCAAAATTCGCACGGCGCCGCCGACTGATATTGGGCAAATTCGTCTCGCATGGCCGGGGAGTCTGTTTCCAAAAAGCGTCTTTCGAGGTTGTTGATGACGCCTTCAAAGGGTTTATTGGTGACAAAATGCGAATAGTACATTGCCACCGGATTGTCTCCGGAACCGTAAAGGATGACATTGCGGGCTTCCTCAGGAAGGTCTTTCCACGGTGTTTTGTCGGAAATTTTCAAATAACGGCAAAGGGAGTCCAACGTATCGGTATAAAAACCGTGTTTGCGGTTGTACCACGGCGCTACAGCGCCCTGGGAAATGGAAAGGTTAGGATTGGGCACTACCAAATCGGGGTCCATATAGAGTTTGGCACCGAGGCCGTCGCAATGGGGGCAGGCGCCGTAAGGGTTGTTGAACGAAAACAGGCGCGGTTCGATTTCTTCAATGGTGAAACCGGAGACAGGACAGGCAAATTTGGAGGAAAAAGTCGTCCGCTCATGCGTGGTGTTGTCTTCGGCAAAGACAAGGCCGTCACTGAGTTTGAGCGCGGTCTCCAGAGACTGGGCCAGCCGTTCGCCGATTTCCGGTTTAACGACAAGACGGTCAACCACGACTTCTATGTCGTGTTTTTGGTTTTTATTGAGAGAAGGGACTTCTTCGATGTCATAAATATCGCCGTCGATTTTCAGGCGCTGATACCCCTGTTTTTGCAGGCTTTCGATTTCTTTTTTGTATTCGCCTTTTTTGCCGCGGGCAATGGGCGCGAGCAGCAGGAGTTTGGTTCCTTCCGGCATGGCGAGGATTTTGTCCACCATCTGAGAGACGGTTTGGGATTCAATGGGCAGTCCGGTCGCAGGAGAATAGGGCGTGCCGGCACGGGCCCAGAGAAGACGCATATAGTCGTAAATTTCGGTAACGGTGCCGACGGTCGAACGAGGGTTGTGCGACGTGGTTTTTTGCTCAATCGAAATTGCCGGCGACAAACCTTCAATCGAATCAACTTCGGGTTTTTTCATCAAATCCAGAAACTGGCGCGCATAAGAAGAAAGGCTTTCGACATAACGGCGCTGCCCTTCGGCATAGACGGTGTCAAACGCGAGGGACGACTTTCCGGAGCCGGAAAGGCCGGTGATGACGGTCAGTTTGTTTTTGGGGATGCTGATGTCGACGTCTTTAAGGTTGTGTTCGCGGGCGCCTTTGATTTCGATAAATTCGTTGGTCATATTTCCTAGCTCGATGTTTCTGTTTTGTTCTGTGTTAATATAGTCATTTATTTTATTTAAAGCAATAAAAAAACCGTGAGGATAATTCGGTCAGGTGAAGCCATCCGAAAGGGCATAACCTTTGGAGGAGGGGAAAACAGGCGCTTGCCGCCGCGGAAAACGGGAAAAATGATAAAAATCCTTGCATTGCGGTGAAATAATGTTATTATCACAAACTGTGCTGAAATCTAATTTATTGAATTTATGTTAAAAATGTACTAAAAAATAATTCCCTGGTGCGCTTTTGTTCTGGGCAGGGAATGCCAATGCCGCAATCAATGTAGCCGTTATCGCTCCCCAGGTGGGGGGAATTCAAGCACTTTGGCGACGAGCTGATTAACGGGGTGAGAATTGCCGTCGACGACATCAATTCTCAAGGCGGGGTTAAAGGAGAGCGCGTAAATCTCGTGGTGGTCGACGACCAGTGCGACGATACTTTTGCCGTCTCAACAGCACAGATGATGGCCGTTAATTCCTCTAAAGAAGACAGGATGAACCTGGTCGTGGGACCATATTGCCCCAATGCGTTTGAAAAGGTTTCCGACATTTACGCGAAAGCAAACATTTTTCAGATTATTCCGACGACAATCAGTAAAAGCGAGGCACAGCACAGCCATCAGGGACTGGTTAAAATGGTCGGTTCAACCGACAGTCAGGGCGCTGACTTCTATAATTATTACAAAGCCAGCTTTAACGGGCAGAACGTTGCGCTGATTTATGATTCAAGCGTGCGCAACGTGGTGGAAATCGCGGCATCG
>VOFD01000254.1_pt1 | contig 46001 bp, 53 predicted proteins | sample 5384101 | NCBI WGS metagenome assembly VOFD01 (sample SAMN12384723, study PRJNA508395) | human gut metagenome | isolation source: healthy gut C | host: Homo sapiens
TAAGCGGAAATGATAGAAAGCATCAAATTCATCTATAAAGACAAATGAAGCTTCGTCCATACGTTTCAGCCAAAAATACAATAATTGTAACGATTGTGTACCTGTTGATGCTACAAGTCTAAATGGAACTTCATTTTTATCTATTTTGCAAAGAATTTGCTTGTCCGTAGTATTGTGTGCAATAAATTGGAACGTCTGCCCACTTACTTTTTGTAAAAAAACAGAAAAATCATCAAGTAGGTTGTTTGTGATGATAAACTCATCTAACATTGTTATACTAGTTTCGAGTCCAATAAATTCGCGGACGTCAAGATTTCTAAACCAAAGCATGGAATTGACAAACCTGTTGAGTTTAATCAGGTAATGTTCTGAATTAAGTGGATAAGATGTAAGCAAAAAGTTGATTACAGATACATTGTTGGCATTGCTCTCAAAGTTTTTTTCTATGCTTTCGTCCATAGGGAACTGCTGCTTGTCGATGCGAAATGAATTATCTTTCCGTTCAAAGACGTTCGTCCTATTTACGAAAAGGCTTTCCTCTACCAGCACCCCGGCAGCATTCTTGGCATAAAGATAATCTATTATGTCATTGTCAAACTTAAATGTGTATTCAAATTTGACTACCCCATTATTGTTGCCTGCATAAACAAAGTTTATATAGTAATCTATTTTCTTCCATTTCTGGGATAAATGATTCTCTATGTCGAATATTGCCAAACTGAAATTCGTCTTGCCTGACCCATTGGGACCATATATGATGCCGTTTTTTATGATTCCATTTTTAATCACAGATTTGTTAAACTCATAATTGGCGGGATTAGACAAATCCCACTCTATGCGCTTGTCAAATCCTCGATAATTTGTTACTGCAAACTTTGTTAGCATAATTGTTTCCGACTTGATTTATTTGCAAAGATACTAATTATTTTGATTAGTCCGTAATTTTTTTACGGTAATTTGTGAAACCAGTGCCTTAAAGCTGATATGGCAGAGTCAACCAGCGAGTGCAACATTACGAAAAATTTTTGAAAAAGACCTCCTTTGGTGTCAAAAAATTGAGTTTTTCCCTTGGCCTGGCGTTGATTTTCTTCCTGACCTTGTCTATTTTCCGCTCTGTAACGGTGCTGATGTCAGTCCCTTTTTGGAATGTATTGTCGTATCAACTTGTTGGCGTTTTCTATGGCTCCTTTCTGCCATGCGCAATAGGAGTCGGCAAAATACACAGGTACGTTCAATTTCTTGGTTATCCATTCGTGTTCGGCGAACTCGCTGCCGTTGTCCGTTGTTATGGACTTCACCCCTTGTCCTTTGTAAGGCAGGAGCAGCCTCCACACGGCTTTCGCCACGGGCCCGGCCTTCTTCCCCTGTTTGAGCTTCTCCATGAGCAGGAAGTTCGTGCTCCTTTCCGTCAACGTAAGGATGGCGTTGCTGTCCTTGTCCACGATAAGGTCCATTTCCCCGTCACCGAAGCGCTTGCCGTCCGCTTCCGCCGGACGTTGGTGTATACTCACGCGGTTGCGGATGTTCGTGGCCTTGGTTTCATGCCGACGTGAGGCCTTACGCCTGTATTTCATCTTATGGCGGCAATGGGAGGCCAGCTCACCACTTTCGTCCCTGCGGATGATGGCATAAATTGTTTCATGGGAAACGCTTATGCCATCCAATCCCAAACGTCCGGATATCTGCCGTGGGGACCATTGCTCGGTTTTTATCAGCTCGATGATGCGCCATTTCAACACCGCCGGCAGGGATCTGTTGCCGGGCGAATGACGCAGGCGGCTTTTCGCCATGTCATGAGCCTTGTTCCATATATACCTGCCGCTCGGCGTGGAGTTGCGACAGACCTCACGGCTTACCGTCGATTTGTGGACTCCTATGGAACGAGCAATCATTTCCCAGAGTCTCACCCCTTTGTTTTCCCAGGTAAATTGCGTACCTTTGCTCACGGGTTAAGTGCTTGTACATAATTTGCAATACACTTCTAATTTGACGGTGGGCAAAATTTAATTAATCCGTGTTGGGAGACAGCGGTCTCCCTTTTTTTTTGTTTTGTATATTTTACCCTTTTAAAATTTCCCGTTTTTCTTAGCCCTTAACTTTCGCATACTTTCACCATATAACTCTATGGTATGAGCCGTATGTATGATGCGGTCAAGGATTGCATCGGCTATTGTCGGGTCACCTACCATGTCGTACCAGTTGGAGGAGGGGTACTGCGATGTGATGATGATGGATTTCCGTTCATGCCTGTCCTCGATGATGTCAAGCAGTATGGGACGCTCCTTGGCGTCAAGAGGCACGATGAACAGGTCGTCAAGGATGAGCAACTGGCATCGCTCAATCTTCTTGAGTTCCGTTTCAAGTGTACCTTTGACTTTGGCGACTTTCAGCGCCCCGAGCAGTTTCGGGGCATTGGCATATAAGGTACGGAATCCCCTTTTGCATGCTTCGTGGCCGAGGGCGCAGGCCAGATAGCTTTTCCCCGTTCCTGAAGAACCGGTAATGAAAAGGTTCTGTGCCTTATGCACAAAATCAAGGGTGGCGAGACGTTCCATCTGGTTGCGATCCAGCCCCCGGTTCGTGGCATAGTCGACCTGTTCAATATAGGCCCTGTAACGGAATGCCGCATTCTTGGTAAGCCGTGCAATGGCAGCCTGCGCACGATAGTCCCATTCGCGTGCAAGGAGCATGGAAAGGAACGTGTCCGCAGTCATGGATTGCGGAGTGGTGCCGGCAAGACTTTCCCTGAAAGCCTCTGCCATACCATGCAATTTCATACGGTTCATTAAATCCAGTGATATGGTATTCTGGTCTTGTTGTCCCGTAACGGGAGCTGTTTTATTGTTTACTTCCATAAATATGAGTTTTATTGTTTGTCCTTTCTGTAATATTCACGTCCACGTATGTTTTTGTGGGTCAATGGAGCCGGGGAAGTCATGTCGGGCTGTACTTTCCCGTCCTCATCGGGAAGGAAATCCACGTCTTCTCCCAGTTCAAGCACCTCGCGCAAGGCTTGGTATCCGTATTGCAACTTCTGATCCGCACATGCGCAAGCCGCAACTAGACGGTCACGGCCGTATTTTTTCTCCAGGGTCAGGATGCCACGGCATGACCTGAACGCTTTTGGCGGATATTGCATGGCACGCTCCACTTCCCGTAGATAGTTCAATACGATATTGTCTATTTCCGAGGCACGTTGAAAGAGTTCCTCCAAGTCCTTGTCATAGGGACCATAATGACCGGGCAGGTTGTGCTCCTTTTTCCAGGAATAAGTGTAAGGAATGTCACAGCGGTCATGGGTGGCGACAAGGTTCATGCCACAGTAGATTTCCACCGTGCCGGCATCATAGAGAATCGTCACACGCTTTCCTATATATTCCTTGGGAACACTGTAATGGTGCTTGAACAACGAGACGTAAGAGTTCTTCCCGACAGTCATCAGTTTCCTTTCTTTCATTACGTAACGTTTCACGGGAAGCGGCCGAAGATAATCCTTCTCTCCCTGAAGGAACATTTCCTTGCGTGACACCTCCCGTCCGGCCATCACCTTTTCATTGAAATCAAGCAGGGAGACATGGATGGCGGTATTGAGTTCCTCCAGGCCGGAGAATGCCATTCCCTCTATGTCAAGGTAAATGGAACGGTAGAGGAGCTTTACGGCATTCTCTACCAAAGCCTTGTCTTTGGGATGACGTACACGGGCGGGATAGACCGCACAGCCGTAATATTCGGCAAAAGCGGCGAAATCATCATTGATGACAGGCTCGTTGCGGTCGCTTCGTGTGACGGCAGCCTTCAGATTGTCGGGGACGATAGCCGCAGGAACGCCTTCAAAATATGAACGGAAGGATGGCGACAAACACCTCGGCTTTCTTCGTCTCGCCCGTCATTTCATCAACGACTTCAAGCCTGTCACCGGCAAAGTCAATATACATCTGGTCGGCGGCATAGTGCTCGACATGGCCGACGACCTTGACGTGAAACTTGTACTGACGGACAGCCCGTTTGAAGGAAGACAACTGATAGCCGTCAGGATATTCGGCATGGTATTCCTTGAACAGTTTTCGGACACTCATGCCTTTGCGTGACAGGCGGGATACATAGCCGGGAAGCAAGGCCTCCAGTTCAATCCTCCTGGAAGAAGGCTCCCGATGCCGGGATGCCGTACAGCCGAACAGTTCATCCAATTGCCCGTCGGACAGGGAAAGAAGCTGTTCAATACTCTTGCCGCTTGAAAGGAACAGGCGGACATACTTGCGGACAGTATTACGGGAAGTATGAAACGTGGACGCCGTTTCCTTGATTCCCATGCCGGCCGCATAACACCTTAAAATGTTTTTGATTCGTTTATCCATTTGTATAGATTTTATCATTATCCCCGTTACACCAGGACTCGGGCACTCAAATCTACACAAAAAATCTATAACAATAGGTGAGCAGTGGTCAATAAAAATCATATTGTAGCCAAAGGGGACAATCCTGCTTGGCCAAAAGGGTCAAAGTCGCGTGGCTTTTCCAGCAGGCATAGTGCTGGGCCGGCTTCACGCCGTGCCCGCCACGGCAGACCTCGACGCCATAAGCCTCGGGGTGCTCTGCACACTGATATTCTTCGTGGGCTACGGCATAGGCAACGACACCACCATGCTGGCCCGGTTCCGCAGCCTCAGCCCCGGACTGGCACTGCTGCCGGCCGTGTCGATACTGGGCAGCCTGGCCGGAAGCCTGGCCGTGGCCATGCTCGCCGGAGGCCACAGCCCGGCCGAATGGCTCGCCGTGGGCAGCGGCATGGGCTACTACTCCATATCGAGCGTGCTCATCACCGGCTACCGGGGCACGGAACTGGGCACCATCGCCCTGCTCTCAAACATTGTGCGCGAGATGATTGCACTGCTCGGGGCAGCGCTGCTCGTAAGGCTGTTCGGCACACTGGCACCCATAGCGGCTGCAGGGGCCACGGCCATGGACACCACGCTGCCCGTGATAAGCCGCACATGCGGCCCGAGGCTCGTGCCCGTGTCGATATACTGCGGCATGGCCACCGACTTCAGCGTGCCGTTCCTCGTCACGCTATTCTGCTCGATGTGAGCCCACGGCGGCAGCCACGGTCAGCCAGGCCACGGCCGGCATCACAGGAACAGGGCAAACACCGAGGCGCCTATCACCGTAAGTATGCCGCTCACCACTATCGACAGGCCGCTCGTGGCTCCCTCGACCACACCCATCTCCATGGCCTTGGCCGTGCCTATGGCGTGTGAACTGCTGCCTATGGCTATGCCCTTGGCTATGGGCTCCTCTATCCTCAGCAGCTTTAGGAACTTCTCGGCGAAGATGTTGCCGAGCACGCCGGTGACAATGATCGACACCACGGTGACCGACACTATGCCGCCCAGCTCTTCAGACACACCCATGCCTATGGCCGTGGTTATTGACTTCGGCAGGAAGGTGACGTATGCCTCGTGGCCGAAGCCAAACGCCAGGGCAAGCAGCAGCACCGTGACGAGGCTTGCAAGGGCACCGGCCGCGATGCCGCACACTATGGCGCGGTAGTTTTTCTTGAGCAGCTCCACCTGCTGGTATAGCGGCACGGCAAGGCACACCGTGGCCGGGGTGAGCAGGTAGCTCAGCCATGCCGCCCCGCGGCTGTAAGACCCATAGTCGACACCGAGCACAAGCAGGGCTGCAATGACAAGCACTATCGACACGAGCAGCGGGTTCATGAAGCCCCAGCCCGTCTTGCGGCGCAGGGCCACGCCAACGGCATAAGACACCAGGCTGATGCACACGCCGAAGTAGACCGAATCGCAGAACAGGCGTTCCATCAGCGACCCTCCTTTCCGCGGCGTATCATCCGCTGCGTAACCAAGCCGGCCACACCCATGACCACAAACGTGGTAAGCACGGTCACGGCCACATAGGCCACCAGATGGCCGGCAATGTCGGCCCACGAGTCAACCAGTCCGACGGCCGCCGGGATGAACATCACCGGCATGACAGCTATGAGAAACGTGCTCACCTCGCGCACATCCTTCACCTTGACCCATTTCATCTGCAAAGCCACAAACAGCATCACGATGCCGTAGATGCTGGCCGGTATGGGCAGCGGCAGCATGGCGTGCAGAGCCTCACCCGCAAACGAGAAGGCGAGTATTATCAGAAACTGTGTGATATACTTCATGACAAAGCCCTCACTTTATGCCAATGCCTTCGATATATTGCCTTATAAGCGCCACGGAACGCTCGGCCCCGAGCCTCACGCTGTCGAAGCACAGGTCGTAGTCGCTCGAGTTGCCCCACTGCAGGTGGGTGTAGTACCTGTGGTAGCGCACCCGGCTGTCGTCCATGTCGCGCACTATCTCGCGCGCCTCGGCCATGCCTATGCCCTGCTCGGCGACCACAGCCCTTACACGCTCGTCCTCGCGCCCCTTGAGGAACACCGACACGAGGTCGGCCCTCCGGCGGAATATGTAGTTGCCGCAGCGGCCTATTATGATGCAGTTGCGCTGCCCTATCATGTCAGACAGTATGTCGAGCGCCCTGCTGTGCACCGGGCCCTCGCTGTGGCCGAGGGCCGAGATGGCAAACAACAGTTCGTCGACGGGTCGCTCCTCAAAGAAGTCGTCCATCTCTTCGAGCACACCCTCTGCGCGGGCCATCTCCAACAGGCCCTTACGCGTGTAGAACGGTATGCCGTAGGCGGCGCCCAGCATCTTGCCGATGGCCAGTGCGCCACACCCGTATTGCCGGGCTATAGTGATAATCATTGGCGTTTGATTTTAAGAAAACGGATGCAAAGTTAGCAATATTAGCCGAGAAGCGTATGCACCCGGCCATGTTTTTTGCCTCGCGCGCATTCACACGGCTTGTCACTTCGTCATCACATTCCGCAAATCGGCATAGCTCTCCTCCACATCGCAGGTAACGGTGGAGCTGGATATGGTGGCAAAGTGGCGGCGGGCACACTCCAACTCATTGCTCTGCTATCCCAAGAAACTTGTTCATACGCTCAATACATTTCTTTTTTTGATGGATGTTTGGATGAACATACAGGTTGAGCGTTGTTGCCACATTTGAATGACCGAGTATGGCGCTTACCGTCTTGTAATCGCATTGGCTCTCTATGCAACGGGTTGCAAAGGTGTGGCGCGAGCAATGAAAAGTTACGTGCTTCTTTATGCCTGATGCCTCTATCCATTCTTTCAGCGGATGGGAGATCCAGGATATATCCGTCAGGCCCTCGAATACCAGACGCTCATCGTCATCCGGGCGTTCACCACACAGTTGCAACGCCTGTGCAGTAACGGGCTTACAATCGAGCTTCTTTGTCTTTTGCTGTACAACCACGGCCTGCCACGTTCCTTTGCTTGTCTGCTGAATCTGTTTCCACTTCAACGGCTTTATGTCACTGTGGCGTAAGCCGGTCAGGATTGAGAACAGGAACGCACGTTTCAGCACATCATCCTTGCAGGGCGTATCTACCAGCATCTGTACCTCATTCATAGTAAGAGCAACACGAGGCTTTTCAATCGAACTGATACCTTTCACCTTTGCACTGATGTCAACGGTTAGGTATTCATCAATGAATGCTTGTTTCAGTCCGGCCTTGACGATAGAGAAATAAGTGGATGCCGTATTCTGTGAGATTGTGCCTTTCTTGTTACCTCCCATTGGGGCACGGAGCAGGAACATCTTGATGTCCTCAAGTAATTTTACTTCCTCAAAATTAGATGTCATTGATTATCAGCAATTTACAGAGGCTTTGGTACAAATAAGGAACGCCATAAACATCCTTAATGTCATCAATCAACAAATATCGATAAGCATCCGTGTGATGCTCTTCCTATTCTTTCTTGTCCTTTTATATATTCCTTTTGTCTGTGCAAAGGTACAACTATTTCTGCAAACTTCATGAACATTCGGTTAAAACCTATAGTTTGAGTTTTGGGAGCGGTTTAATTATTTGTTTCTATTTTCTTCATTAAACTCTCTGTGCTTTATCCAATCTTCTATGGCAATAAGAAATCAATGATAAGATTTCCAAAGCATCTTGTTCACTCACAGGCCACTCAATTTTAGGTTGATGTGCCTCGGGATTTCTAAACATATTACACAAGCCTTCAAGAATTGCCTCAAATCCTTTCTGCTCATCTTGCTCCTGTTTGGATTGGTAAGGATTAATGACCAATACAGGATGATTGAACACATATTGTACCAGCGGCACTCCATCTGTATTAACCAATGATAATTGACGTATCCTTGCAAAAAGTCCTTTACACGCCTCAAACACCGCATGAAAGTAATTCTTATCTACCAATTCTGCTTGGCAATATTTGAAAATCTCATGGTGAGCGTTTCTAATTTGAAGATTAGCCAAAAGGTCATTTGCTCGCAGTTGGGCCTCACTTATGGTTGTTGTAGCGGGAACTTCCCGAAAACGTCCATTTGGTTGTAATTCATATCCAACATATGATAAGGATTCATTTACAGCCTTTCTTTTTGTCTCAAAAGCATCTTGATCTGTATAACGGGCAGGATTCAAAACGGTTTGGACGAATCTCAAGATTTTGTTTGATTGCTTTTCATGATTTTGAACTGATGCTAATGCACTATATAGGCGCTTCCATTTTGTTATATTGGGAGCGACATCTTTGATGTTGCATTGTTCAAGAAAATAAGCAATTTCTGAACCTTTAAGTCCGTCAGATGTATCTCCTATAATCTTTGATATACGTTCTAACACGCCTTGATTTAAACAACGTCTTGGCTCCATACCTATAATCTACCTTGTTAATAGTTATTGAACAAACTGACTTCATCAATGTCTATAACAGGGGTATAATTGTCCCTTAACCATTCGGGACAAATTTTATTTTGTGGGAATGCATTTTTATAGGCATCATCTACCCAATCATTATTCCATAATTCAACTCCATTTTCGTTGCTCACAATTTTACATATATCTTCTGTATATGGGATAGGATGAGGCAAATTATAGGCAATACGCTGTATCCATATTTGTATCTCTCCTATATTGGGGAATCTCAGAAACTTCGTGTAAATATCATTGACTATCTGTTCTCTTTCGTCTGTTGTCGGTATTTTATTGATTAGTTTGCTGATGATAGCAAGAACAATCTTGTATGCTTTCGGGCTTGATAGTGCAATATCCGTGAAAATTGATATTAGCACATGGATGTTGCCACAAACAGCAGATTTCTTATCTAATCTATCTGCAAATGTTGTTAAAAGCTTTATCAGAGTACCACTGTTGGGGTACTTCTTTGAAAACTGATGAATAAAAAAGGCCTCTTGCTGAAGGTTCGACAAAGTAGAATAAATCCTTTTTCTATATTTCCTGTAAATTGGTCCTTCTGAGATATACGCCCTCTTGTCAGCCTTTATTGATTCGCTTATTATTTCTTCAGTCAAATACGTCTTTTTAGCATTCAACTGAAAATTAAGTTCAGATAGTACTTCTTGAAGGAAAAAGGCAATACGCTCAATATCTTCTTTCGAATTGCAGAATACACGATAGTCATCCCTGTATCTTATGATATGATAGTCGGATATGTTTTTGGCAATTAATTTCTCACTAAGAGTCTTGTCTGCATAGGCAAGTACCATCTCTGCAATAAAATCAGACAACACACTTCCTTGAGGAATACCATTAGTTTGACCATATTGCATACCTTGTATATAGTGGTCAACCACGTTACCTAACAGTCCATGTTTGTCACGCTTTTCTTTTGCCTTTTCTTTCCCCATTAAAGCCCATGCGATAGTATGAGTATATATAGCACCATAGCAATTTGTTATATCAGTAACAAACATATATCTATATGATAATGCTAACTCTAGACTTCTTTGTTCAACATTCTCCCACCAAGAACTTACAGATGCTGACAAATGTGATTTATCTGTATCTCCTTTGACTTTGGGAATACTCACAATTTCTATGTTTGGCACACTAAGCGCAGCAAATCTATCTTTTATTTCCTTCCAACTGCCTTTGTTCGTCATTGCTTTGACAAGTAAATAATACAGGTATGGATTAATCAGCTGAATTGGCCTATACGAGTATTTCGCATCTTTTTTGACCAAGATCTTATGATTTACATTCTCGTAATCAGAAGGCATCTTTTTAGGAACTTTCAGAATATCATTCAATTCTTTATTCCCAATAGTGCTTTGCACATAATCAATCACGGGCTTGAAATCAATATATACAGGGAACTGCATATTACAATAGTTCTGTGATTCCAAGAAATACCGCCTTGCTTTTTATATGTGATAGTTCTAGAACTGTTTGCATTGTCTTCATATATGTTATTTAGTCAAATTTTAACCACAGATATATAGCTTGGAATCCACAATCCGAACCCATTTATCACTATTTACCTCCTTATCTATCAGTTTACGCAATCTTTCCAAATCCGCTTCCACACCCTCCTTCGACACCAGCGAGTCTTTGGGCAGCACAGAGTAGTTCTTGGCTATGTTCTCTTTTTTACCACTGAACCATTCGCAGAATGCTGTTTGGAGGAAAGAGTCACCATCAAGGTTGTCTTTCCCGTTATACTTTATTATATTGGTGACGAACTGCTTCAACTCGGCATTGCGCAGTTTCTTGTTCAATGGGATGTATAAATCCTTATTGGCTGTCACCCGTCCTGTTTCAATAAACAGTTTGACAACGTCGCATACTTTCTCTACATCTTCTACAGACGTGCCAGCCAATGAGAACACCAGCATGGTATATTCTTCTGTTTTAGCCAGTCGCCTCTTTTGCTCTTCTTCCTGGCATCGCTTGATTTCTGCTTCAAGGTTGAGCAGATGATCCCGTCTTTTCAGCACGTCCGATACATTTGCAGACAGAATATTGATTTCACGCATCCGTTTCTCGTTTTCGAGTATTAGGTTCCGTTTAATCTCTGCAACCTGTTGGTCAACCAATGTCTGTACAACCGAGGGAATTCGCTCTTGAAGAACTGTCAAAATAGCATTTGTATCAGTTTGTGGAATTTGTTTCACCGCTTCCATGATAGCGTCAAATTTGGCATCAGGAAGGAAATCCTCCTGCGAATTGGCACGAAACTTTTTCATCTCATCGTCCAAAGAGACTAATATCCCAGTCTTCTCATCTATCTCTGTCTGATAGAAGGATGTGTAGTACAAGACAACAATCTTATAGAGAACAACCACAGCCGCTGCACCATAGAAATACGGAATATAAGAAGACCAGTCAAACTGGGCTTTGTCGAGATTAGCAAAAGCACCAATGAAGACCATTGCCAGGACAGCAGCTATTGTCAATGCTGCAATAATCCAAACTATCTTCTCTATTATTTTGAAAAACTTCACCATAATTTATGCGCTATACAAGAATGATTATAAATCCAAGCTGTCCTCTTTGAGTAAGAAGTCGAAAAGACCGATTGTGAGTATTCCCTCCTCGTTTCGACGAGGCATAATGTGGTCTTTCACAATGATAACCTTCTTGAAAGAGTCATTGATGTTGGTCAGAGAACGAGACTCCTGTATTTCCTTTTCTCTGTCAGGTATAGACAATGCCGACTGCACATAGTACTTCTTACTGCCAAGACTGGCGATGAAGTCCACTTCCAGTTGAATACGAATCCATTTGCCCTCTTTGTCTTGTTTCTTTATCTCCACCATTCCACCATCTACACTATAGCCACGTGTGATAAGTTCGTTGTAGATGATGTTCTCCATGATGTGCGTCTCTTCCTGTTGGCGCATATCGAGGATAGCATTTCTCAAACCGATGTCCGAGAAATAGTATTTGGATAGTGTGTTGATGTATTTCTTACCTTTTATGTCGTAGCGTATTGCTTTATTTAACAGGAACGACTCAGACAGATAGGTGAGGTAATTCGCAATCGTCTGACTGCCAATGCTTACATTCTTAACGCTTTTGAAGGTATTCGACAATTTAGTAGGATTGCATGGAGCACCTATAGACGAAGCCAAAATTAGCACCAACTCACGCAGTTCATTATTATTTTTGATTTTATGTCTTTCGATAATATCTGCCAAATAAACTGTTTCGAAGAGTCCCTTCAGATAGTTTATTTTCTTCTCTTCTGTTTCAAAAGATTGAATGAGCGGTAAACCGCCATAAGTGTAATAATCGCGCCATGCATCCTGCTTGTCACCGCCAATGACAGAATAGAACTCTGCAAAAGATAGCGGACTCACATGGATGGTTTCTCCTCGGCCACGAAACTCCGTTGGGATATCCGAAGATAGGAAGTGAGAGTTGCTGCCTGTCACGTATGTATCGGCATTATCAATATGACGGAAACTATTCAACACATCCACAAACTCGTCCATCAGTTGTACCTCATCTATGATGATGTAATACAGTTCTTTGTCCTTGATCCTGTCATGAACAAAGTGAAGCATTGTGTCTGGATTTCTCAGTTCCTTGTTCATGCGATCTTCAAGGTCAATGCGGATGATGTGGTCATCAGCCACTCCATTATCTAATAGGTAGTGATAGAACAAGACGTTCAGCAGATACGACTTGCCACATCTGCGGATTCCTGTTACCACTTTGATAAAGCCATTCTGACGGCTTTCTATCAACTGCTTTAGATACCTGTCTCTTTTTATCTCCATCATTTGTATTATATTTTTGCCAGTATTGGCAACTTTTTACAGTGCAAAGGTAATGATTTAAATCCTATTGCCCAAGGTTTACATTAAAAATCTGCCAATTATGGCGATTTTTTAATAAACCAGCGCAAATTTTGGCTTGCTATCATATATGTAAGATTGTGCTATAAGTCCAAAAATAATTGAGTTATAGCTCAATTTTGCCATGCACCTAATCCTTTATAACCCATATACCTTCTTGTTCGACCACCTTCACGAGAAAGAATACTCATCTTCTTAATTTAAGCCCAATCACTTTCTGTTGTTCTATTTGTTATTTTAACCTTTTCCGAAATCTTTTGCGACATTGCCTTTGCAGATAAGAATGGATTAGCAAAAATCAATTCAGATAATTCGCTGACGTTCAGGCATTTCTTTTACGCCACTTTTACGCCATTTTTACCGCCATCTTTTGGAACATTTGTCTTTTTTAGGAGCGTATACTCGTATTGATAAAAACTGAGCTATAAGTCTAAAATACATGAATTATAGCCCAACATATTACTCGTATTGACAAGTAATCCCTCTCTCATCAAATATCTGCCAATGTTGATGTTTTATCTCGCGCTTTTCTCTTATATATGTTCAATCTTAATGTAAAATCAACCGTTTTATATTGAAAAAGGTTAAATCTTTTCTTTTATCTCATTTTTTTTCTTGTAAATTTGCCATCAATAATTGAACAATTTATGGCAAATAATGAACGAAATGAGCAGCGAGAGCCATCTAGCCCACTTGAATGGCCGAGTCGTGATGTTCGAAGACAAAGTCAAAAAACAGGGACATTAAATCGCATTCGAGTTGTCCTTGCAGAACAAGAAAAAAGACCAATCGTTGGCTGGCAGAGAAGCTGGGCAAGACCGAGCATACCATTTCTCGGTGGTGTCACAACAAGTCCCAGCCTTCGGTGGCACAGTTGAATGAGATTGCTAACGTCCTGAATGTGGACGTCCGTACTTTGATGAATTCTAATTTGTAGTTAAATATGGCTATAACATATAAATTCTCAGGACATGAGTCGTTCCCTTGTAAGTCGCTTTGGCTTAAGAAGGGATATGACTTTGTTGCCAATAAGAACGACTTCAATAGTCCTGATGCTGTAATAACCCTTGGTGTAGGCAAAAACATGGTTGCGTCAATCCGTTTTTGGCTTAGAGCTTTCGGTGTTACAGAGGACGACAAAAAAACAGAGCTTGGCAATTACCTTTTTGATGAGAACAAGGGTAAGGATAAGTATCTTGAAGATATAGCAACACTTTGGTTGCTTCACTTCAACTTGGTGTTCTCTGAGGAAGCGACGTTATATAAAATGTTCTTCTGTGGCATACAGAAAGAACGAACTAACTTTGAACGTGAGCAGGTGCTAACCTATGTAAAACTGAGGATGGTGGAAGCTGGCAAGATGACTTTATTCAATGCCAATACAGTCAAGAAAGACATTGGCGTGCTGCTTCAGAATTACTGCCTTCCTCGCAAGCCGCAATCCAATGAGGATTTCTCTTCGCTGCTGATTGACCTTGACCTAATTCGCCAAAGTTCAGAAGGAAAGGCTACTACTTTAATGTCGATGGCAAGCGTAAGGTTACGAAAGAAATCTTCCTCTATGGCCTGTTGAAACTGAAAGCCCAGGAGGGTGATAACACTATCGCCTTCGATACCATACAGGAGAATGTTGGACTTGTGTTCTGTATGCAGGACTTTGAGACAATAGAGATGTTGAAGCAGTTGTCAAGAGAGTATAGCCAGTACTTCACTTATAGCGATGTCGCTGGCATCAAACAGATTCAATTCACAAAGGATTTGGACGCATATCAAGTATTAGACAATTATTATGGCAAAGACATTTAGTTTATCCGCAAATATAGAGAACGGCTTTGCCGAAGGAATGCAATACTTGGTAACGCCAAATGCGCAGAATGCTATTCACAACATAGTGAACGATTTCCGTTCTGGCATCCATTCTTTTACGATTATTGGCTCATACGGAACAGGTAAGTCGAGTTTCCTTTTAGCATTAGAATCGGATTTACAGAAGACAGGCAAGCAAAAATATCTGCTGGAAGCCAAAAAATCTCTCGGATGCCAAGTCGTTTGAGATTATGAATATTGTTGGCGATTATGCAGAGATGTCAACCTTGTTGAGCAAAGCCCTGAATGTGGAAGGTAATACTACCAGCATCCTTGACAGTCTCAAAAACTATTATACCCAATGTCAGAAGAAAGGCAAGTTCCTGCTAATCGTGGTAGATGAGTTTGGTAAGGTTCTGGAGCACGCAGCCAAGAACAATCCGGAGAAAGAGCTGTATTTCTTGCAGAAGTTGTCAGAGCTGGTAAATGTTCCTGCTCGAAAGATGATGCTGCTGACCACGCTCCATCAGAACTTTGGTGCATACGCCAAAGGTTTGACGGAAGCCCAAGCAAACGAATGGACCAAGGTGAAAGGACGCTTCAAGGAAATTACCTTTGTGGAGCCTGTGGAACAGTTGCTTTATTTGGCTTCAGCACAATTGCGAGAGGAAAGAACAGTATCTGACGCAGAGAATGCCAAGTCCCTTTTTGAACTGGCGAAAGAAACAAGATATGTATCTAAAGATTTCCCCTTGGAAACGGCAATACAGCTATATCCGTTAGACCTTTTCTCTGCTTATACCATCACTACCGCTATTCAACGATACGGTCAGAATGAGCGTTCGCTCTTTACCTTCTTGGCTGCAAAAGGCACTAATTCCATCTCTGAGTTCGAGCCTACCGAGCATCAAACATACAATCTGCAAAAGGTTTACGACTACATTCTCTACGACTTCTATTCCTATCTGAAAGATGCCAATGCCGACTCAATGAGCTGGAGTACTATCCAGGTATCTATTGAGCGCGTGGAAGGTCAGGATTGGGCTGACGAAGAAGAAATGCTGCAAGCTGTAAAACTCGTAAAAGCCATTGGACTGCTAAATCTTTTCGGAACAGCCGGCTTTAAACTGACAGAACGGAACCTTACGGACTATGCACGTGAGGCGATGGCAATAGACAATGCCAAAGAGATTATTCAAAAACTGTCTGCAAAGAAAATCATCCGCTTTGCTGCTTACAAAGAGCGCTTGATGCTTTTCGAGGGAACTGACGTTGACCTTGAAGCAGAAATACGTGAGGCTGGAATGATGGTCTCGCGTCCTGTCACCTTTGTTGACGAGTTGAATGTGTTCTTCAATCGTAGGATTTCTCCCGTCAAAGCCCATTTCTATCAGAAAGGCACACCACGTTTCTTTGATTACATGATTCGTGAAGAACCCATCGATATTGTACCAACTGGTGATACGGACGGCTACATAGAACTGATATTCTCTACCCATAAGAAAGCTTTGGAAGAGATTAAGAAGTTCAGTTCCGAGACAGACCACGCCCTGATATTTGCCTACTTCACCAACACGGAGGACATTATCGACCACCTCTACAACATCAAGAAGTACATGTACCTGTTGGAGCGTGTGCTTGACAAGAACGACAGGGTGGCTGTGACAGAAATCCAGAAGTTGAAGGAGTATGAGGAGACTTTGCTCAACAAGACAATCAGCGACAATCTCTTTTCTTACAAGAACAGGGTGGTCTGGGTATTTGCAGGTAAAGAGCAAAAAAGTACGATCGCATCGAGATTTCAACCAACTGCTATCAAGAGTGTGCAATGAGGTATATTGCAAGACACCTGTGATGAACAATGAATTGTTCAACAAGCACAAACTCAGTGGAACGATAACAGCTGCTCGCAAGAGTTACCTCACCTATCTGACAGAGCACTACTCTGAAAACGGGATGGGCTTCCCCGAGGACAAGTTCCCACCAGAGAAAACCATCTATTCCTCTCTGTTGTTGAATACTGGTCTGCATCAGAATGGAGATTTCGCAGATGCGCCAACCAACAAGGGCTTTATGCCGTTGTGGGATGCTTGTGAAGAATTCTTGAAGAGTTCGGAAAATAAGGCAAGAAAGATTTCAGAGCTGATAAAGATACTGTCTGCCCAGCCCTATAAGATTAAGCAAGGATTCTTGGAGTTTTGGATTCCTACATATCTCTTCATCAAGCGTCAGGACTTTGCGCTCTATGATGCTTCGAAAGGTGCATTCATGCCTAACGTGAATATGGAGTTTTTCGACTTGCTCCAGAAGCACCCTGGCGATTTTGAAATCAAGAAGTTTGCTGTTGATGGCGTGAAGTTGGGCTTCTTCAACCAGTATCGGCGTTTCATTAACCTTGGCGATGAATTCACGATTACCAATGCCAGTTTTATCGAGACCATCAAGCCCCTTCCTCAGTTTCTATGTCAGGCTGGACGAATACACCAAGCATACCCGCAAGTTTGACCACGAGTCAACGATGAGATTTCGCGACGTACTGGCGAAGCGCAAAAGACCCAGAGAAAGCTTTCTTCGAAGACTTGCCAGAGGCTCTTGGCTTCACACAAAAATTGAAACAGGAAGAGTTTATCAACGAGTATGGCAGAATCATCCAGCGAGCCATCAAGGAACTACGTTCTTGCTACACCCGGCTGATAGACCGAATCGAGGCTCGCCTGGTGAAAGAGTTTGGCTTGCATAGCTATGACTATTCTGAATATATCTTTGAAGTGCGCGAACGGCTGGCCCATGTGAAGGCCTATCTCTTGACAGACAAACAGCGCGAGTTCTATCATCATGTAATGACAGAATACGAGAATCGTACTCTGTGGTACCAGTCCATCTGCTACACCATTCTTGAACAGCGACTTGATGCACTAAGAGATGAGCAGGAAGATAAGTTAGCTGATGACCTGGTATATCTGTTCCGTGAGTGTGAGAAGTATTCAGACATCTCGCAGAAGATTGGTGATTCGGAGAAGAATGAAGCCTACTCATTCGATATGGTAACCAATAGGGGAACAAGCGTAAGAACTCAGACATACGTTCTGCCAGAAAAGGACAAGTCAAAGGCAGATGACCTTGAACAGAAAATCAATAAGATGCTTTCTGGTGACACCAATATCGACGTTTGCGCTTTGCTGTCGATACTTAACAAGAAAATAAGTAAATGATAAAAGTAAGACATATATTAGGCATATCAGGCGGTAAGGATAGCGCAGCACTCGCCATCTATCTGAAGCAAACGTACCCATCCCTAAAGATTGAGTACTACAATTCAGATACTGGTTGCGAACTGGCTGAAACGGAAACGCTAATCAATCGTTTGGAGGCATATTTAGGTAAGATTGAACGACTAAGGGCGGCAGAGGGCAGCCCAGAGCCGACACCTTTCCATCACTTCCTGAAAGCAATGGGAGGATTCTTGCCATCACCACAGGCTCGCTGGTGTACCAAGAAGATGAAGCTTGACAAGTTCGAGGAATATGTGGGCGACGACTATGCTGTGTCATATGTTGGCATACGTGGCGATGAGGACAGAGACGGTTATATCTCTTCGAAGCCTAATATTCAGGCCATATTCCCATTCCGCAAGAATATCTGGAGTATCGATGTAATTAACAAGTTCCTACATAATGAGAACTTGGAACAGATAGTAGAAATCTACGAGCGGCTTACCCCAGAAGGATTCCTGCGTGACGAGATTATAGAGACAGTGAAGAAGCCTATCACTAAGCAGTTCTATTACTCGAAGAAGATGAATGCGCTTCTGGACTACGACATCAAGCTATTCAATCACGCCGTGTTCGAGTTCCTGAAAACAACAGACTATCCAGTGGGTAAACTTGATAACTTCCCATTGCTTGACAATACAGACATATTGGTTAAGGACGACATCTTCCGTCTGCTTAGGGAGAGTGGCGTGGGTGTACCTGCCTATTACGAGGAGATTCCTTTCGAGGTAGATGGCGAGAAGTGGGCACTTATTGCCGTAGCCGTTCTGGTTGCTACTTCTGCTTCTTCCAGCAGAAGATAGAGTGGATATGGCTCTACGAGCAGCATCCTGACCTCTATAAAAAGGCAATGGAATTTGAGAAAGATGGCTACACATGGAATCAGAATGAGAGTCTTGCAGACCTCATCAAGCCAGAACGTATTCGTCAGATAAAACTCGACATTATCCGTCGTCAAAAAAGAAAGTAAGGCTAACAACAAGGGGACAACCCTTGCTGAAATCCTTGGCGATGACATCATGTGTGCAAATTGTTTTATATAATTAACGTGTATGCTATACGAAGTAGATTGGGCAGAAGACGGAACATATAGACCTGGAGAGTTCAATTCTCCAGAAAAGTTTTTCAACGATTGTTTGGAAAATAGCAAGGAGTTTGACCTTCAATTAGGTTATTTCAGTTCTGCTACTATCAGCGTACTTGCTGACGGTTTCGCTTCGTTTATATCGAATGGTGGCAGGATGCGACTGGTCATAAACCATATTGTCTCAGAGGAAGACAAAGAAGCTATTAGCAAAGGGCTGCATGGTGGTATTATCGACTGCTTCGACCTTACCAACTTTGAAACGCTTCGTCAGACATTTGATGAGTACCAGCAGCAGTTCTTTGAGTGTTTGGCCTTCCTTATCTACGACAAGCGAATAGACATTCGCATCATTAAACCTCGCAATAAGAAAGGTATCGCTCATACTAAATCTGGCCAGTTTAGGGATGGTGACAGCGTCACCTCGTTTACTGGCTCTGCCAACTTTACTATTAGTGGATTATTCAACAATCTCGAAGAAATAAAGATTGACCGTAGTGATTCCATTGATATGATGGTGCAAAAACGCATTATAAGCCAACGTGATGAATTTGACACCATCATGAATGGAAAGAAGAAAAAACGTGGAATATCTCTCTCCAGAGAACCTGGTTTCTGCTATCATGACCAATTATGGTGATAAAGACATTGAGGAACTGCTAGATGTCGAGGCTAAGCTTCGTAAGATTAAGCATGAGAGAGCCATCCGTGAAAGACAACAAGACCAAAATGTCGTCTGTGAAGTTCATAATATAACCCCCTCTTTCCCATACCCGCAAGGTCCTCGTGAATACCAAAAGACTGCATTTGAGAATTGGAAGAACAACAAGCAAAAAGGGTTGTTTGCCATGGCTACAGGTACAGGTAAGACTATTACCTCTTTGAATTGCCTTTTCGAGATTTATCAGCGTAAGGGCTACTATAAGGCCATTATCCTCGTTCCTACTATCACTCTTGTCAATCAATGGGAGCAGGAATGTAGAAAATTCCATTTCTCCAATATCACCAAGGTCTATTCTAAAAATCTAACATGGCGAGATGAAGTAGAACGTATTCTCTTCAATGAGAAATATAAGACAGATAAAGAGCCAGAGGTCTCATATATTATCATCTCCACCTATGCCTCATATGCAAGGGAGAAAGTTTTCAACGTCCTGAATGGCTTTGACAAGAAACGTCTATTGCTGATAGCCGACGAGTGTCACAATATGGGTTCTGCTTCGCTGGCCAAGCGGCTAAAAGATATTCCATATCTTAGACGCATTGGCCTGTCTGCCACCCCGGAACGTCAGTTCGATGATGAGGGCAACGAGAAATTAAGGAAGTTCTTTGGTTCCGAGGAGAAATATACCTATGAGTATAGTATGGAGGAAGCCATCAATAAGGGTGTGCTTTGTAAGTATATGTACTATCCCCACTTGGTTCAGCTTACCCAGGAAGAGATGGATGCATACGTGGAACTGTCAGATAGAATTGCCAAGTATTTTAATTTCGACAAAGGACGCTTTGATGATATTGACGAAAAATTGAAAATGCTTTTGCTGGCTCGCAAGCGGATTGTCCATAAGGCAGAGAGAAAGCTCGATGCCTTCAGGGATATTATAGAAAGACGCTATCAGACGAAAGGGAATCTGAAATATACCCTAGTATATGTTCCAGAAGGAAATATGCCTGACTATATTGGAAACAATGACGATTTTGACAGGTCTGAAGACATCGGTGATGACAACGATGCAGAGCACCTTATTAACCAATATACCCAAGTGGTTACGGAAGTCGATGACCATGTAACGGTAAGAAAGTTTGTTTCAGGCCAGAAGGACAGAGAAGAAATCTTGTCTGACTTTGCAGATGGAAGGTTACAGGTTCTCACATCTATGAAATGTCTTGATGAAGGTGTCGATGTACCACGCAGTGAACTGGCTATTTTCTGTTCTAGTACAGGTAATCCCCGCCAATTCATTCAACGCCGTGGCCGTGTGTTGAGAACACATCCAGACAAGAAGATGGCAGAACTGCATGACCTTGTAGTCGTGCCTGAACTTAATCCGAATAGTAACAGTTTCAGAATGGAGCAGTCTCTTCTCCGTGGCGAGCTGATGCGAGTAAACAATTTTGCACTTCTCTCAGAGAACCCATCATATTCAGAAATGGAACTAAGAGATGTGATGAATCATTACGGTTTGAATCTTTATAACAATAATAATTTATGAGTAATAAGGAAAGAATGTTGCACATGGTTCTTGATGACCCTAAGTTGCAAGAACTCTATGATTATGACAAGTCAGAGTATGAGGACTTGTATCAAGCCCTTAACTCGGAAAATGTCATTGTGGCTGCTGTCGCCCGAATCATCAAATACCTAGATGGCTCGACCGACGAGAGCGATCAAAAGAAAGTTTACATGACAGTATTTAACTACATCAACGAGAACTATATCCTATGATTATACTAAAGATTGAAATAGAGAACTTTCGAAGCTATTATAAACAGAATACCTTCTGAACTGACCAACGGACTCAATCTTATCATCGGATCTAATGGTGATGGTAAGACTACGTTCTACGAGGCTCTTGAATGGTTGTTCCGTACTGACGGCACCAACAAGATGGACACCAAATTCATTTCCAAAAACGCATAGAGGAGCTTTTTGCTAATGAGTCTGATGATGTGAGGGTTGCCATGACCTACGAGCATAAGGGGAAAACGAAAATCCTTGAAAAGATGTTCCACTTTACCAAGTCGTTCGATGGGGAAGTTAGCACCTCCAACTATTCTTTCTCTCTTATTGAAAATGTCGGTGTGGAGCGTATTGTGAAAGATGGCATACGTTTCGATTACGACCTACCTTCTGAGATTCGGAGATACACGATGTTTAAGGGTGAGAGCGACCTTGATGTGTTCCAGAACTCCAACGCATTGAAGATGCTCGTCGAAACCTTTAGTGACGTGAAAGATTTCGAAGCTTACTTTGCTTTCATGGAGTATGCAACAAAGAAGGCCGACCAAGCTCGTGACAATGCCCAGAAACTAGATAAGAAGAATACGGATAGAATTAAGCAGCTTAATAGAACCATTGAATTCGAAACAGGTACTCTTTCCGATATTGAACGAGAGATAAAGAATAAGGAAAATGAAGCTGTGAACTTTGACAGTCTTTTGAAGAGCATTGAACAAAGCAAAGAGGCATCAAAACTGCTCATTGCTGTTAATCGCAGGATAGAGACTCTATCACAGAAACGTTCTCAGATGCAGGGACGTATTGACGAGAACTATACTATCAACCTTCTTGATGATATGTGGATCTTAATGGGGTTTGCCGATATTGCAGAAGAGTATTCCAGTAAAGTCAGTGAGGTAGATAAGAAGCGAAGGAAGTTGGAACAGAATTATATCTTTACGGCAGGGCAAGAAAAAGCAATTAAGAAGATGCAGACGGACTTTGTTCCGCTACCAGTCCATATTCCAGGTCAGAAGGTCATGCAGGAAATGTTGGATGAGGAAGTATGTAAAATCTGTGGTCGCCCTGCCAAGAAACATTCTGAAGCATGGGAGTTTATGCTTCATCGCCTTGAAGAATACATGGAATCCTTAAAGGTTCCAGAAGACGAAGAGATTGCACCATTCTATATGAACAATTATATTGTCGAACTCCAGAAGCGTGACACGACTCTCAATGACAATCTTTCAGAAATTACCAGACTCCGTCATAAGATTCAAGAAGCTATCGCTTTCAACAATCGAATGCATGATGAGGTTAAGAAGATTGATGCGAACCTGAATGTGGAGTTTGAGCAGAAAAAGCGCATACTCTGCCCAGACAGATGGCCTTACTGAAGAGCAACTGCTTGCCAATTATGAGAATATCTCCAACTGGGTTGAGCAGAAAAACAAGGCCGAAAATAGGATTGACTTCCTGAAAAGGCAGAGGGCACAGCACCGTGCAGCCCTTGACGAAGCGCAAGACGCTCTCAGCAAACTAGCCGAAGGTACTTCTGCAGCTATCTACGCTAAGACAGCACAGATTATTCGGCAGATTTCAGATGCCTTTAAGTCTGCCAAAGAAACCAACAAAAAACGTTTGCTCCATGCCATCGAGGATGAGTCAAACGAGTTTTTGGAGAAGCTTAACTCCAATGACTTTAAGGGTACGATTCGGATTATAGAGAAAGCCAACGGTCAGGGCGAAGCCGTGCTGATGAATAACGACAATACGAGAATCTTTACACCTAACACAGCACTTCGCACCACCTACCTGATGTCTGTACTCTTCGCTATTGGTAAGCTATCAAGTGAGAAAGACAAAACGGAGTTCCCGTTGTTGTTTGACGCGCCAACCTCTTCCTTTACCGATGCCAAGGAGAGTGAGTTCTTCAATGTAATCAGTAAATTAAAAAAACAAGTCATCATAGTCACGAAAAGCTTCTTGAAGGAAAAGAATGGTGAGGCCGTTCTTGACCGAACCAAAGTGGAAGAAGTGAATGGAAGTGTATTCCGCATCGAGAAGAAAAAAGCCGTTCGATGATAAGAAACTTGGTACCATTCAAACAGTAATCTCAAAAATCAAGTAAGTATGTCAGAACTGAACAATATAGAAGAACTCGTCAGCAAGGACGAAAAGCTGATAGATATTTGGGGACGCAGGAATCCCCGGTTTGAGAAAAAGTACGAGCAAAGTGTATTGCGAGTCATTTCGGACTATGGTATAGGTGCTTCTGAGAATACTGGTGCTAAAGGTAAAGTTCTCGGTGCTGGCTATGAACCCTATATTATGGCATTCTTCATTGGACTGTATTCTAATAAGAAACTACAGCTTTCAGAGTCAAGTGAAGACTTGAAAGTTTTGGGTCAGCCCATTGATAAATGGGGTAATCTGGATTCAAAAAAATTCAGACATGCCTATTCCGGTCTTCGCTCTTACATTTTCATCGCTTTGGTGGCAAAGACAGAAGTTGACTGGATTGCCCTTGACAAAGGTGACATAAAAGTCAGTACCGTAGTGACAAGTCTGATTGAGACCATGGAAGAATATGCCAATTACGGATTCTCTGTGATGGAAGAGAAGTTGAAAGCAGATCCAAGCTATTTCTTCTCACATAGATCGTTCCTCGACATCTTCCTGCAACTTACAAACAGGCAGTCTAAAATATTGACAGAAGACGAAGAACCAGAAGATTTGTAACACCATTATCGTATGGACTACATAGAAGCTCTTAAAAATCTAAAAACGAATAATAAGTGGGGAAGAAAATCTCCCCATAAGGCTGTTCTTATGCTAACAGTTATCGAACTGTTTGAAAAGAATATCTTGATGGACAATGAAGTTCGTTATGACGAAACCTTGAAGGCTGCGTTTTTGAAAATGTGGAATATGGTTTTACCAAACGAGTCTTTGTTCCATTCTGATGCCTATTTGCCATTTTGGTATTTGCAGAGTGATAACTTCTGGCATATTGTCCCCATCAGAGGAAAGGAAGATATTCTTTCCTTGATGCGCGACACTAATATCAAGCCATCAGAGGCAAAACTCATCGATTCCGTAAAATATGCGGAACTCGATGAAGATTTGTATTTTCTGATGACTTTACCGTCTGGACGTTCTTCTCTAAAAAAGAGCTTTGCTGGAAACCTATACGACTCTTACAAATAAACAGATTGAAAGATTGGCTGAAAGTAAAGATAATGCGATTGACTACTCAGTTACAGCTTTCTCAGAATATGAAAAGATTCTATCAAAGAATACAGTAGAGAAAAAGATGGAATCAACAAGGGTAGATGATGAACTTGTAAGCCAATTCCATTGTCTGAATGAGGATGTTCAGTTTGCACTAAACATAATATATTTCACTTTCCTGAAGAAGCATCGTAACGAAAGGGAGATGTTCAAGGAGGTATGTCCTACTGTATATGACTTGCTCGACAAGATTGTCAACCATCCTATTAAGCAGGGTGAAATAGCTCCATCGTTTGCATTCGTTTATGACAACTTTCTTTCAGATTTGAAAGTGTCACTACTGAGCGAAGATGGCTCTGTTGAGCTTGTTGACAAGATAGGAGAAGCAATTGAAATCTTGCGTGGTAATAATTCTGAAGAACATGAACAGAGTATGCCCATTTCGCCCGTCAGGTATACAGAAGAAGATGCTCCGTCCGAAATTGTAGATTCTTCTTATGATGATTTGAAAGTTGAACATGTCTGTGGGAAGGTCATCGAGACTGCGACAGAAGTCGCTCCTGAGCAAGATAATGGAATGGAAAGCCGAAGAGGTAAGACTTGGGCAGAAGATGAAGAAAACTTAATAAGACTGTATTACCAACAAGGCAAGGACTTCATCACAATTGCGTCTCTCGTTGGTCGTACCGAGGTCGCGATTAAATCACGCCTGGTAAAACTGGGTCTCATAGATTATACTTATGGACAGGAGAGTGATGTTCCGGCTCAGGCATTCCAAGGTGTAAACAGACAAACTGACGAAAGCGATTTCGTCATCAAGAACTTATCTGACAGAGCCACTATTTTGGACCAAGACGGTAAGCCTATGTTTATAACGGATGGCAAGTTGAAGTATTTGCGTAATAAACTGTATCGGCTGAATCTAAAACGTGAATGTTTCACATTGAAGGGAATGTCTTTTAATGGCTCCGTTTGGATAAAAGGGACAAAGAAAATCGTTGCATATCCTCAAACTGAACTATACCAGATGATTATTGATGCCACCGATTATTGTGATGAGGTGGAGGACATTGTGGACAGTCCTGTATTTGAGGAGTGTAAATTAAAATTCAAAGGTGTTTGGTATACCTATAATGGCAATTCGATTACAGATACTTCAAAGAAGGACATCGAGACGGACAATCGTACGAAGTTGAGCCGAGAAACATCAGAAATCAAGAAAAGTCCGCTATATGCCGTAAGACGGCAAGCCGTTCTCCGTGCGATGGACTATTTCAGAGTGCCGGCCAGTATCAGAGATATAGCCAGAGCCATCAGCAGAACGGCTTGGAGGTCAGTTATCAAAGAAGATGATGTGGAAGAGATTGTCAAGACGATACCTGATATAGAATGTGTTGATGGGAAATACATTTTGCGAAAGAAATGAAAAGGCTGGTAAGGCGGTTGGTAATACCCTAAAGACTTAGCATGAAGAAATTACAATAATGTAAAGAACAAAGAAGTTATAAGTATATGGCACTTACAATAGATGAACTAAAAGTACTGATACAGACTGATGAACATCGTCAGTTGGAGTTGAAGAAAACCACGGGTGAGCTGAAGGATGGTATGCATGCCGCTTGTGCTTTCTTGAATACCGAAGGTGGTTGGCTTGTCTTTGGTATTGCTCCAACATCATTGAAGATTTTAGGGCAGCAGGTTACAGACACCACCCAACGGGAGATTGCCCAGGCTCTGAGCTACATGGAGCCGCAGGTTGATGTCCGGGTAGAATATATCGACGTTCCTGACCGGCCTGACCATAAGGTGATTGCCATGCACTTTGACGGATGGGCATGGGGAATGGTGCCTTATACTTATCATGGTTGTCCTTACTACAAGGTGGAGAGTACAACGAAGGAGATGCCGCGCGACATGTACGAAGAACGATTGCGTAGAAGTAAGCCAGACATGTTTGCATGGGAACGGCAACCTTCAGATTTCGCGGATATTACATCTTTGGACGAGAAACTGATACGTGGCGTAGTACGTCTTGGTGTTGAGAGAGGTAGATTGTCAGAACTGGCTCTTACTGAACCCATCGGAGATGTGTTGGGTAAATGGAAGCTGACCACAGGTGAAAGACCTCTGAATGCCGCTACGGCACTCTTCACGAAAGATACAGGCATGTATACGCAGTTTACAATGCGTCTGGCCCGTTTCAAGGAACGGACAAGAATGAGTTTATCGACAACCAGCGAGTGGAGGGAAATATCTTTGTGCTGCTCAACGAGGCCATGAACTTCTTCCGCAAGCACTTGAATATGCACGGAAAGATTGTCGGACTAGTCCGTGATGAATATCTGGAAGTGCCTGCAGAAGCCTTACGTGAAGCCGTTCTGAATGCTCTTTGTCACCGCCAGTATGAGCGATACAACTTAACCATAGGTATCGCCATCTACGATGACCGCATAGAGATTGAGAATCCTGGTATACTGCCTCCACAGATTACCCCAGAGAACATTCTTCAGCCACATATCTCATACCCATACAATCCGCTAATAGCTAATGTGTTGTATAGTACGACCTATATTGAGAACTGGGGTTCAGGTGTGAAGCGCATCATGGAGGTTTGCCAAAAGAGAGGTGTAGCTGCACCTACATGGTCTATCAATGGTGGCTTTGTTGTGGTAACATTTATGAGACCTGCAAAGGGTGTTACTCAAGATGTTACTCAAGATGTTACTCAAGATGTTACTCAAGAAGATTCTCTCGATGGAAAAATAGAGAAAGGCAATTAAAGAAAATCTTAAGGTTACCACAGAAGATTTGGCAAAACAATTCGGGGTTACTTCAATGACCATCAAGCGACACTTAGCCAAAATGCCACACATCCGTTATGTGGGTAGTGGCTATAGTGGTCACTGGGAGGTACTTGACAAAGAATAAAGCCGCGACAGTGGCTTCAACGTTTGTCTATACAAGACAAGACTTGATTAGCACTTCAACCATTGAAGAATCAATTGCAAAAAGACCCCAGAGTGAATAAAGCGAGGTGAGATACGTAATACCTGCCCACCACCAGAATACTTTGGGTGGCAGGAATACCCCTTTGCCCGACTTTATGAAGGATTGCATTTCTTCATTCTGATTACGAATTTCTTGTAACATCATCCTTCTATGGTTGGCAAGAAGTGTGGCCTCTGCCTTGATTAGTTTCTCTCTTGCAGATTTAATGGTATTCAAGCACTCATCGGTCATTTCAACTTTCAACACAGTTGACTCGGCTCGGGTAACTGCACGACAGAAAGCGGAAACAGCAGTGTTCATGCTGTCTTTGGCTGCATTCAATGCTTTCACCATGTCCGTTCCATTTTTGGATGCCTTCTCAACTTTCAGGACATTATCGTGCAAGTTGCTTATCGCTTGCTTAAGAAGTTGAAGTTCATTGTCAAGGTTAGCCTTTTGTTCCTTGACCTCTTCCTGCTTATTGATTTCTTCGACAAGATTACTATACTTGGACATAACGAATTGTATTTAACGGTGTGGACCTTTATATTTTCTAATAGGTTTGCATAGCCAGTTGGCATGTTGGGCGCAGCGTCGTGCCCTCTCACGCTCATCCTCATCATCGTCCTTTCCCCAGTTTGATGGTGTGGAGCCACCGCCACCACAGGATTCTGAAACGGTTGTGGCTGCATAGACGTAGTTCATGAACAGCAGCATAGCCACATTCAAGACTTTTTCAAATGGCACAGATCCGTCAGGTGATTCAATAGCCTCCTTCATAGCCGTGTATGCTTCCATAGGCATTGTGATGGAATAATTCTTATCACCAACAGACAATATCTTCCTGAATACAGATGGCATTTCTGGTTTGGATTGGGCGACGCTCTGACGTGCAAAATTGTGTTCTGGGAACGACTTTCGTTCTGTAGTCTGAGTGGTGCCAATAGTATAACCCGGCTTGTCAACACTTGGAGCTACAGGACGATGCTTCTTCCATGTGGCTTCAAGTTTAGGAACGGTCAAGTTACGACCTTTGCCCAGCGTGGAAGATTTGAAACGGGAGTTACCACGAAGTATAGTATATCCATGTAATACTCCTTGCTTGTCACGTTGCTCATGGACTTTGTAACCACGACTTTCAAGCCCGTGCTTATAAGTGTCCCAGTCATAACTCGCCATTCCACGGAGTATGTTGTAACAAGCTTCCGTTATCTCCTTCTCGTGTGCCTCGTGAATATCCTCGGGCAACTCCCATCCACGTTCAACGTTGATGGTATGGGCAGCCTTGACTGCACTATCGCCAATAAAAGAGTCGTTCATCAGGTTCCCGTCAAGATCAATGCGGTTGATGAGGATATGAAGGTGAGGGATGCCGGACTTCGCATCAAAGTGAAGACAAGCAAATATCTGTGCTCTGTCCAGATTGAACTTGCCCTTTCCTTTCTTCTTTACCTCCTTGGCTTGGACTTCTTTCTTGAACTCATCAAGAAACCGAATCGCATAGTCGTACCAGTCTTTGAGTGTCCATCCCTTTGTTTCTTCAAGGGATGGGGAAACCTCCATCCGAAGGGTCGGCTTGGTGACAGGCTTGCGCCTGAATTTCGGTTCATACTTCTGATGGATAGTTTCCATCGCTCCCCACATGGCGAGAGGAGTAAGCCCATCGCCAAGGTTACGTGTCAGCACTATGTCTGCACGGTTATGTTTGGTGGCATAGTTCGTCATGGCTGAACCATGCGATATAGACCTTGCTTTTGCTATCATACCATTATCTTTTGAACATTCCTTCTATTTCTACTAATCTGCGGATAAGACTGTTTACTCCTTCAATCCATTGGCGCATGAACTGCTCGTTGCGGAAGTACTTCTTACGTTGTTCCTGGGTAGTGCCATGAAGGGCATTCTTAATCAGGACCAGTTCGCCACGGGCAGCTTTCAGCGACATCAAGGCTTCAGCTTCCTTGTCGCTCATCATCGCCTTTGGCTCCTGTCCCAGAGAGGTGTCGTGGATATACTGGCTTTTCTTCAGCCCACAGGCAGAAGCCATCTCTATAATTCTCTGGCTCTCGTCGGGCGTATAGCACACGGTGATACGTGGATTGCGCCCATTATGCTTTATATTTTGTTTCATTATTAAATACGTTAACTCGTTAGTTATAATAGGTTTGGTCAACCCGATGCGAGCCTGCGAGTATTGCAAGAGGTCAAACAGTCTGGCAAGTAGCGAAGCGGATTGTCGGACATTGACACTTCTTGTTTAGAGAGTACGAAAATTCTGGCTACTCTCGGGTTGTTACGAAAGCATAATAATGTTATACGCTATCGTCGGTATTCTCCTCGACTAAGGAAGAAGTGGTAGCATCCGTCCTTTTCTTTTCCCTTTCATTATTCTCATTTAAAGAAAGAGATAAAGAACCATTACCATTGACATCCTTGGTATCATTGCCTACAACAGCATCCGTGTTTTTGTGGTTAGCCTTGATGCGTTGCTCGACCTGATGATGACGTGAGTAATGTGAGTTTCGTATTGCCTGATTACCAATATACCAACTGGCGATACAATGAACCGTAAAAACAGTTGTTCGGCAGTTCGGTATAGATGATACCAGTCCTACCTCATGGAACATGTCAACTATCTTGGACGCAGTCTTGCGGTTGCACTTCCATAGTTTGGCAAGTTCCACTTCCGATATGGCAAACTGCCCTGGGGTTAGGTCAATTGAATACTCTTTCTTCTCATAGTGCGTCGGTTCCTTGACTGCCAGTTGCAAAAAAGTGGCAAAGCACTTCATTCGGTCAAATCCTTGTGGATAGTTAGACAGGAAATCCAACTGTCGGTCTGATAGCAACAGACCATGAGACAAATCCTCGTTATACATAGTTTCTTTCTTTAATTGTTATGGGTATGGACACCCTTCTTTTTTATAAATCATTTGTAGGTTTACTCATCTTTGAGTCTGCAACTTGTAGATATTAGTTCCTTCTTGTTTGCATCCTGCCTATATAGATATTCTATTGATAATTATTATTGTAGATAATGTAGAAGATGTATGTAGGTATCACGAATTGTGAATCAAGTCGAATGCCATGTAATCGGAGTATAGACTGATTCCATAGGCAGCTTCCACAGCATCAAAGTCAAGGCAGAATGCCTGTACTGGTTTTTCACTCAGCCGCGGCTGACATTGATAACAATGGGCTTCGAACTGCCGTGGCCAGTCCCTCACATTCTCAACAGAGGCAAACCTTACGCTATTCACCTTACCTATATACTCTGGAGAGTTTTCAAGATAGTACTTCAGTGTATTTTCGGGAATGACCTTTTCGCGAGCCTTTTGAAGATGCAGAGCATAAAGGGCAAACATACGGCTATTGGTGGGGATCATGAGAATCTTCTTGGCATTGCCGTATTCTCGGGTGACGGTTTGCCGTCTGCCATCCATCTTGATGTCAACTTTTAAGTTGGTGTATTCGTGGATGCGGTAATCACAAAGTCCGTATATCTGATTGTCATGTTTCAGATAGTCAATGGCCTTCCAGAAAATGCTCAGTTCATTGCTATGCAGACACTCTTCATTCTGATATTCTACACCATTGAGCACTGTCTTGAAAACTTCCTCATAGGTAAAAGGAAACTGGATGTGATGCTGCACGGCCATATAGGAGGCCAACACGACAGACCAATTATGAAGAATTCGCTCATCAATACTGAATGTCAAAGAAGTGCAGATATTCTTGACAGCCTGCTCGTAGCAATCTTTGTAGGACTGTTCAAACCATGTCCGTAACTTCAGCAATTCCAGAACGACATAGGAAGTTCCTTCGTACTCCCAATCTTTCAGGACACGGAAGTTCTCTTTTTCCTCTGCTGTATGTGTGTCCTTGTGGAAAGGTAATACACATTGGCGAGAATACAAGGCAATATCGACTGTCGGTTTCTCCTGCCCACTGACAATCACGCCACTGAGCACTTTGGATTGTTCACGCTTGCGTGTCTCAACGTCGAGCTTACTACGTCCTTGGCAATCCCAGAGTCCTTTCAGCAGTTCAATCTTCTCTACATCGATGTCATTCTTGTACTCGTCAAGGTGCATGATGGCATCCTCGGCTTGTGACAATACGGTGGCAAGACTCGGCATGGTAGATGTACGAAGATTCGGATGGTCACCGTTGTGGACAAACACGCTCTGCAACAATTCTCCGAAGGCAGTCTTACCAGTACCCTTGGGGCCAAATAAGAATAGAGTCGGGAACTCACGTCGATGTCTGATGATGATGTCTCGAAACAGACATACTACAATGAAACAAATACCGATGATGGCATTATCGCCATAGACCAACCGCATTTGTGTGGCAAATTGAAAGAACCGGACTTTGCTTTCTGGTAAATGAATGAACTTCTGTTCAAACAGAAACTTCTCACTATTGTCCTCGTTCATCTTAGAGAAGGCAGGGAGATAGAATGAACCCAGTGGATTGCCCAATCTCACTATACCTTCTTCGTTCACGGGATGCCATTCACCATTAAACACGATTCCATTACCAAAGGCAAAGAAACCCGTCTTTTGCCAACCAAGTGTTGAAATCTTTGTTATTACCTCCATACTATTATAGAGGATGCCACGTAACTTGTTAAACTTTGCCGATGTACCGTACCACATGAAGTTTACTTCACGTTCAATACGATTGCGGAACTTTTGGAGGACAGTCATTTCTTCAATGCTGAACTCAATACGTACTTCAAATCCCATGACATTTCGAAGAATGAATACACGTGATGCTGATGCACCATCTCGAATTAGGTAGAGTGGAATCATGATGAAGTTAGAAATTTCCTTTTCGCCTTCCTTGCTATAACCATAGTAGCAGTTGTTGCCAACCTTAATTTCCGAGCCTTTGAAAAGACCGGCGTATTCTTCTTCGTCCATAGAGGTGTTTATTGTTGGAACTGGGAAGGGACTGTATTCCCATTATTTCACGTTTCCACATTTCTTCACGACCATAGACATTAACAAGGTTATCGGCATACGACTCCTGAAGGACTTTATCAGGGATTGTCTTCACAAGATCAATGACCTCATGGATTCCCTTTGCCTGTTGTTGGATGTTTTCTCCATCGGCATTTATAACTTTCGAGGCATACCACATCACAAAATCCTGTTTAGGCAAGTTGTCCAGTTTGTCTTTTGTCGTCAAGTAAGAATCAGGATCACACTTTACGTCAGAAGCTGGAATTTCCTGAACGGAAACGGCAAAGCCAAGAGACAAGGCAAGTTTTCCTGTGCGCATTGCACTTGCGAATCCAACTCCGATGTGTTCTCCTTCTTTAGGAACATCACAATCTGGAATGATATTGAGGTTACTGGTTATGCGTTTCAAAACAGACAATTGGGCCTCAGTCCATGAAGAACCGAGAGGTGCAATAGTATTTGTAGCACCAATAATCTGCAAACGCATCACATCCGGCGCACCTTCTACCAAGTTCATAACTCCATTTTTTGATGCGGCACTCCAAGCTACTTCAATACCGAATAGGCTATTGCTCTTATCATATATAAGAGATGTGGAAGAGTTGATATACTTGGGCGCATTAGTGTCATTGGCCAAAATATCAGGAAGAATCCTTGCGGTAAAAGCAATGATCCGACGTTGCTTGTCCCGAATAGGAATCATTATGCGACCACGAAAAGTGTCATATATATCATCGCTCATCCTTTTTGTCTTGACAATTCCTAATTCAAGAAGAAGGTCTTGATCAAGTCCTTTTCCCTTAGCCCACAGAGAAAAAGCGTTCCAACTATTACTGGCATAGCCGATACCAACCATACGGATATACTCCTTTGGCCAACGACTGCTGGCATAAGCCAAAGCTTTGTTTGACTCCTCTGTTTCGTTAAAAAGGTTCTCAGCAAAGTACTTAGCTGCATAGTCATTGATAATCAACATCGATTCTCGCTTGCGTTGGTCTGCGTCATCGGCCATAGAACAAGAATCATCAGGAATCTCAATGCCATATTTATTTGCCAACATTTTAACGGCTTCAACAAAAGAGATTTTAAGATGTTCCTGCAAGAAGTTGATTACATCGCCAGAGGCATCACAGGCGAAACACTTGTAGATGCCCTTAGATGGGCTGACAGTTAATGAGGGGGTACTATCACTATGAAATGGGCACAGTCCTATATAGTTCTGTCCCTTTTGGGTCAAGTGAACATATTCACTGATGACCTCAATGATATCGGTTTTGGCCTTTATCGAATCAATGATGTTAGAAGCGATTCTCATAGCTTATTACAATGTAGGTTGTTTTCTTCGATTGTTCACATATTCCTCTGCTTCTTTACGTAAATCCTCCTGAGACTTATGCTGCTCCTTTGAGAGCCAAGCGTCAAGTTCTGACTTGACGAAATAGATGCGCTTTCCAACTTTATGATAAGGTATCATGTTGTTGGAGGTCCAACCATAGATGGTTTGAACAGCTGGATGACCAGGTATGTATTTCTGTGCCTCGGTTACATCCATGCGCTGGTCATCATCCTTACTATTACCTAAAGATGCCGAAATCTTTCTGTTGATGGCATGAAGACCGAACCCGACAAGTCGGGCAAAGCTCCCATCATGGGAAGAATTACAGTAAACCGGACAATGGCGCAGTTCGGGACGAAATTGTCCTGCACCCCGAAGCTGTGGAACGTGCGTGAAAGCCGTCTGGACGGAAAGAGCCGCGAGGCGGTGGAGACCAATGCGAAAATAGAGAAACTCCTGCTGGCCGTCCATGCGGCATTCAATGAATTGCAGGAACGGAAACGCGATTTCGACGCGGCGGTGAAGGAACTGCTGCAAGGCAGCATGGAGACACAAATGACGCTGCTCCGCCTGTTCGACAGGATGATCGAGGAGCGGAAAAGCCGCATCGGTATCGACGTGTCCCCGACCTCGATGAGCACGTGGCATTACGCCCGGCTGACACTGGGCGATTTTGTCAAGAAGAAGTACAAGATGAACGACATCGCCTTTGGCGCTCTGAACGAACAGTTCATCCGGGAATACCAGGCTTACACGGAGGGGGAACGGGGGTACTCCAACCAGACCACACGGCATTACCTCGCCCTGCTGAAGCAGGTCTGCCGGACAGCCTACAAGGAGGGCTTGTCGGAGGTGTGGCACTTCGTGCATTTCAAGCTGCCCAAGCAGAAGAAAGCACGCCGAAGGCGTTGAGCCGGGAGGACTTCGAGAAGCTGCGGGATGTGGAGATACCGGAGAAAAGACGTTCCGTCGTCATCACGAGGGACCTGTTCCTGTTCGCGTGCTATACGGGAACAGCCTATGCGGACACCGTGTCGGTGACACGGGAGAACCTGTTCACGGACGACGAGGGCAGCCTGTGGCTGAAGTACCGGCGCAAGAAGAACGAACTGAAAGCCCGCGTGAAACTGCTGCCGGAGGCCGTCGCCCTGATAGAGAAGTATAAGGACGACACGCGGGAAACGCTGCTGCCCCCGCAGCATTACCGTACGCTCCGGGCGAACATGAAAATCCTGCGTGTCATCGCCGGACTGGAGACCGACCTCTGGTATCACATGGGGCGGCACTCGTTCGCCTCGCTGGTCACGCTCGAAGAAGGTGTGCCCATTGAAACTATCAGCAAGATGCTGGGACATAACAATATAAAAACGACCCAGATCTATGCCCGTGTCACCCCGAAGAAGCTGTTCGAGGACATGGACAGGTTCATCAAAGCAACCGGCGATCTGGAACTGGCGCTATGAGCGGAACAGGAACGGATTTATCATCGTCAAAGGATATATCGAACAGGATTTTAGGCATTGGCATTCAATGGCCTTGCCGCTCATTCCATAAAACATCATTATCATTTGTATCATCTAAAAAATAATTCTATGCGCAGCACATTCAAGATATTGCCTTACATCAACAAGAAAAGAATCAAACCGGACGGCACGTCCGCCGTCCTTTGCCGTGTGTCCATCGACGGCAAGAGCATCCTCATCACCACGGGAATCACTTGCCGCCCGGAGGATTGGGACAGCAAGAAAGGAGGCATCCGCACGGCACGTGAGAACAACCGGCTGGCGGAGTTCCGCCAGAATCTGGAACGGACCTACGACCGCCTGCTCAAAGAGCAGGGAGCGGTCAGCGCCGAACTGCTGAAAAATGCCGTGACGGGCGTGGCGACCATTCCACAGACCCTGCTCAAAGGCGGCGAGGCGGAACGGGAACGTCTCAAAATACGCTCGGAGGAAATACACTCCACCTCCACCTACCGGCAGTCGAAGACCACGCAGCTCAACCTGAAACAGTACCTCCAGTCCCGTGGTCTGGAGGACATCGCCTTTTCCGACATCACGGAGGAGTTCGGCCATTCGTTCAAACTGTTCCTGAAAAAGGATCTGGGTTATGCCACCGGGCACGTGAACCACTGCCTGTGCTGGCTGAACCGCCTTATCTACATCGCGGTGGACGAAGGGGTACTGAGGTGCAATCCGCTGGAGGATGTGCCCTACGAGAAGAAGGACCCACCCAAGATGCGGCACATCAGCCGCGGCGAACTGCGGCGCATCATGGCCACGCCGATGGAGGACGAAAAAGTGGAGCTTGCCCGGCGCATGTTCATCTTCAGCTCGTTCACGGGACTGGCCTACGCAGACCTGCGCAACCTCTATCCGTGCCATATCGGTAAGACGGCGGAAGGAAGGCCCTATATCCGCAAGCAGCGTGAGAAGACGAATGTGGAGGCGTTCATCCCGCTGCATCCGGTAGCGCAGCGGATATTGTCGCTCTACAACACGGAAGACTATTCACGTCCGGTGTTCCCGCTGCCCATCCGTGATATACACTGGTTCGAGGTACACGCCTTGGGCGTCATGATGGGCATTGAGCAGAATCTCTCCCATCACTGCGCACGTCATACCTTCGGGACCCTGTTGCTCTCGGAAGGCATTTCGATAGAGAGCGCGGCAAAGATGATGGGACACGCCAACATCAACAGCACACAGGTCTATGCGCAGGTGACGGACGGGAAAATATCCAAGGATATGGACCGACTGATGGAACGGCGCAACAGCCGGAAAGAAGCAGGAACGAATTGAAATTGAATAAAATAACAACAAATGTATGGAAAGACATATCATTACATTGGATGAGCGCGGCACGCTCCATGTGCCGGAAGCTCCCGGCACTTCCATCTGGATGGACGAGCCGGAACTGGTGGAACTGTTCGGGGTGATTGCCCCCACACTCCGCGCGGCGGTAAAGGCGGTGTACAAAAGCGGCATCGTAACACCCCACGAAACGGAACGGCGCATAAGCCTGCCCGACGGGAACAGGCAGGTGGTGTACAGCCTCTCCCTGATTCTCGCCCTCGCTTTCCGCCTCGATACCTACGGGGCCCGGCGACTGCGGGAATATGTCACCGGCAGATTCGGCGACGACGGCAAAGGAGGAAAAGGGATGCAATTGCTCATCATGCCAAACATCCGGCATACGGGTTACGCATGAAAGGATAAGGCAACCCCTATATAGCAAGCGCGGCGCACGGCGGGAGTATCGTCCCTGCCTGTGCGCCGCACTTGTCTTCCGCTCCTCCTATCCGAAGGAACAGGTCGAAAGCAGTCATTGGAAGACGGTCAGTCCCCGTGATGGAACGCCTCGCGGTAGCCCTCACGCAGCATCCGCTCGATGTCCGACTCGCGGTAGAGGATTTTTCCTCCCAACTGGATATAGGCCATGCGTCCCGCATCCCGGTGTTCCTGCAAGGTGCGTCGGCTGGTCTTCAGCAGTTGCGCCACCTCCCTGTCTGTCAGGTAGCGTTCTCCGCCCAGCACGGGGCGGTAGTTCTCCGTCAGCCGCCCGACCTCCGCCAGCGTCCGCTCCAACTTTTCGAGAAGACGGACCACCGGCCCGCTTTCCCGTGTCATCAGTTCATTCAGTTCGTTCATTCTTTTACGATGGATTTAGTGGTACAATCATTCGGTGCGGGGTCAGATGCTTTTCCCTTTCAGGGCCGCCCGTCTGCGGCGCTCCTCGACGACGGGGATGATGCGTTGCACATCCTCCGCACGGTAATACACCTTGCGCACGATTTGCGAATAGCCCAACGTGCCGTTGCTGCGCAAGGTCTGCAAGGTACGGGGACTGACCTGAAGGATGCGGCACACCTCCGCGCTGTCCAGCCATTCGCCCAAACGCTTTGCCTCCGACTTGCGCCGGATTTCCTCCACCCGGTTTACGAGACGGTTAAAACGTGCCATGATTTCCTCGAAGGTCTTTCTCTCGATAACTACTACTGTTTCCATAAATCTGTTGCTTTAATTGTGAATACTGCCGCAAAGTAAAAGGGTTCCGGCGGGATATGGTGCATCCGGGCCTTGCGTGGCAGCATTTGGCTTCGGTGTGGAAGCCTGTGGCTCCGTTTGCCGGCAGCAAATGGGTGGCCCCATCCGAAATACGGGAGGCGAAAAGAGAAAATCATGTAGGGGATGATGGATTTGCAGGGGGAACATGGACGGGTCGGAGGAATGTAGGATAAAGGGAAGTAAATGCGATGGTCAAGGCTTACGGGAGGAACGACAACGGTATGGAAACGGGGAAAATCGGAAAAAAAGCATAAAAGGGGGCGGATTGGAGGTGAATACCGCCGGATTTTTGTACATTAGAGGCATCTAAATGTCAAAACACGGGTTGCTGAAGGTTGCCCGGCCTAAAATTTTATGCCTATGGTGGAAGAATTTGAATTGCTCGAAGAGGCGGAGGTGCAGTTTGAGGACAGCGACTGCGCGGAGTCGGTGTGGCACGGCGTGGGGTACTGCGAGAGCCTGTTCTGCCGGAAGAAGCCGGCAGCGGAACTGACGCTGGTCATCCGCAAGGAGGGCATCCTATATTTCCTGTGCGCCGACCTGCCGGAGTTTCAGGAACTGTGCCGCCTGCATGGATGGTATGTCGTGTCGCATCACCCGTTCAGCGATACGCTGGAAATCGGGATGTGCATCATGGAGGCCGGAAGGCACGCCGGGTGGTATTCGTTGGGACATTCAAGCGAGCGCAACGCTGTGTACCGTGAACTGCTGGAATATACGTTCGAGCGCAGCGAGCGGCAGGACTTCTACCCCTACGAGACCTCGTTCAAGGGGCAATGCGTGATTGACGGCTGCACGTGCCATTACCTGCACGACTACCATCCCACGTGGATGGAGAAGAAGGACGAACACCAGAAGCGGGTGAGCAACCTGATATTCCGTTTCAAGGAAGGCGGGCATTGCGGGGAACTGGTGGCGCAGATCCTTGCGTTTGCCCTGCTCCATGCCGGGTTTGAGAAAGGACGGAAAGACACGGTGCTGATACCCGTCCCCGCCTCGACGCGCGAGAGGCAGCGGAAGCGTTTTCCGGTAGCCTGCTACTACCTGTCGAGGGAACTCGGCATCGAGGACGGCTACAAGGCGATATGGATAGCCGAAGACCGGGAACAACTGAAAGGCCGGGAGAAGAGCGGCGGCGAGATACTCTCGAACCTGCAATTCACGCGGCGGTACATCCGGGGGAAGCATATCGTGCTGCTGGATGATGTATTGACGACAGGGATCAACTTCCTGCACCTGTCCCGGAAGATGAAGGAGCTTGGGGCGGTATCGGTCACGGGGGTGTTTTTAGGGAAAACGGTAGGCGGGTTATGACAACGGCGGGTTACGGCACGATTTCATAAACCGTGCGGCTGTCGTTGCGGAAGATGTCCTGCTCAATCTGCTGCCCGACTTTCACGATGCTGTCAATGTCCGCATTGACCTTCAGGCTGAGGACGGGGGCAAATTCCAGATGGTCGTAATCAACGGGGGTATTGTTATAGGTCGTTTCGACAACGGGATAGCCGTGCTCCCCGGCGAAGCGTTTTAACGAGTCCAGATAAGGGAGCTGCTCCTTGCTCATGGCTTCAAAGTCGATGTAGAACTTCCCGTTTTCCTGCATGAAATAGATGCAGTCCGTACCGTTGCTACAGATGCCCGTGAAGTCAAACTCCGTGCGTCCTGCCTGCACGTTCCTCAACACTTCGGGGAGCTTGTCCATCGTGATGCGTGCGGCACTTGGTACAGGAAGAACGGCGCTCCAGTCCTGCTGCGCCTGCTTGCCCGTGTTCCTGCACCCTGAAAGCCCGAAAACAAGGGCTAACATTTCCATTATTATAACCTTCATACTTTTCATGTCTGTTCCTATTTTATTAAGCCAATGAGTTGGCAATCCTAATCTCACCGCCTAAAGATACGGGAAAAAAAACAGAAAGGCAGACCGCAGGGCAGGAAAATTTTGCGAATTACCTATTCCGGTGGGTCCGGTTGGTCAAATACCCGCAAATGAATAAATTGAGGCACACGCAATATGCTCACAGCAGATTATATTCAATATGACATGGACAAGTATTTTCATGTCATTCAATACCGTACAGCTTCTTTTTGGCGCAGACAAAAGAATTCCAATCCTGGAAAAGTTCTTTGATGCGGTTCACATATTTGTTGCCTTTCTTGTAGTCCCAATCCCAATGTACCCAAACCGTGTGGTATTTCTGGTTCGTATCCACCGAATAGTGGTGCGTTTCCATTAGGATGTCGTCAATGTGGTTCCTGAAATCTTGGATGTTGTCCCAAGTGGAGAACACCGGGTCGTATTCCTCGCCCTCCTTGAAATCCTTCGTCATATACTTTGTTTCTTTGTAATAGGTGCGGGATATGGATTCGTATTTCTCCAAAGTGTCCAGCGGCAATGTTTCAATGTCGTATTTCTCCACAATCTTGCGCAATTCGCAGGTGTCGCAGGGTGCATTGCTTACTACAAAGGCTTCGTGTTTCATGCCATCGTTCAGTCTTGTGAGAATCGGATAAAACTCCGTCGGCTTGTCAGGATTGTACCCGCAAGCCAACCATTTCCACATCAGCAGACCGACTGCGAGGATGGTCAGGAGAAGTATCGTTCGTTTCTTCATACTATTCTGTTTCCTTTATTGTCAATCCTCGACAACTCGTTTTTCCAAGTTGCTCAACTCGCCGGGCTGAGTTGTCCAACTCAGAACTTTGAGTTGCCCGACTCACGATTTCGGATTGCTTGACTTGCGGAAACGGGGCTGGCAGGCTTCGACAATGGCGTATTGCACACAATAAATTCAAATGTACAAAAATATTCGGGAGGCGCAGGCTTCCGCTCCGGATTTAACATTTCGAACGGTGCGGAAGGGAAAACGGGAGCGGCTTCGCCCGTGCTTGAATGCCGGGCAGAGCCGCTTTTTTTGTGCCCGTATGCGGGGAAAACAGGGGGCGGCGGGAGGAAAACGGAAAAAATCATTCCATACCCTTCCCATACTATGGAATGCGCCTGCGGCGGATTGCAGACCTTTGCACCGTAATCATTAAGAAATAACAGTTATGGACACAATGACAATGGAACAAGCCCGTGGCAGGACGGGTGCGGGAAACGGCGGCAAGACCGGGCGGAAAACCGTCAGGGGGAAAGACCCGGAGGCCGTGGCACGGGAGCAGTTCGAGGCATGGATGCAACGCATCATGGAGCGGTTCGACCGTCAGGACAAAATCATCTCGGTGCTGATAAACAAGGATGCCGCCGGGGTGAAGTACATGGACGGGGAACGGCTGTACGACAACCAGGACCTGTGCGAGATGCTGCGCACCAGCAAGCGGTCGCTGCAACGCTTCCGCAGCGAGTACGGGCTGCGCTACCGGAAAATCAGCCGCAAGAGCTACTACAAGGAGTCGGACGTGTTGGAGTTCATCAGCCGGAACATGGAGGAGGTGGTGCAGGACGGCGAGAAGGTGCTGAAGATGAAGGACGAGGCAAAGAGGAAACCGGACAAGGCGAAAAGAAAAGGCGGCGGGGAAACGTGTGGCGGTACACCGCTGAGAGTATATCGCAAAGGCGAAAAGAAGAAAAGGGGCTGTATGGGTGAAATGCCGGCAGTTCCGGAAGTCCGCCCCGCCCAATGTTTGCGGACATGGGTAAAGGGAAAGCGATACGACAAGAAAACGGATAAGCGGCGCAAGCCGTAGTGTTAATAATCAATTAAAATTAAAAAACATCGAAAATGGAACAGAAAAAGAAAAACGAGAAAGACGTGCTGGTCGTCCGCGACGAGAAGACGGGCGAAATCAGCGTAGTAGCCGGGCTGGACAGCAAGGGTTATCCGAAGACGGCTCCAGCAAAGGCGGAACACTCGCAGGACTTCCTGCGCTTCGACCGCCACGGCGACATGGTGGATAACTTCTTCAGGAACTTCTACCGCCAGTGCAAGGAGCCGACACGCTTCGGCTTCTACCGGGTGGCGGCGGACATGGCAGATGCGGTGCTGCCGGTCATCAAGGATTTGCTGAAAGACCCTGCGGCAAATGCGGAAATGCTTGCGGCGCACAAGGTGGACACCGCCGAATACCAAAAGCAGGCGGAAACGCTGGCCGGTGGGCAGGCTCCGGAAACGGAGGAGGCGAAAAGAGAAAACGCCGAAACGGAGGCTGTGGAACAGCTGGCTGCGGAGGAGGCGAAAAAAGAGAATACTGACGAAAATAGTGTACAACAAAAAACAGATGAGACAATGGAAGAACTGAAACAAGAACAGGGCGTACAGCCGTCCCAAGAGGGCGGAACGCCGACGGAACAGGTGCAGGAGCCTGCACAGGAGCAACAGCAACAGAAGCCGGAGAAGCAGAACCTGATAGCGGACGGCGATGTGGACTGGGAGGAGCTGCGCAAGTGCGGCATTGACAGGGAAAAGCTTTCAGAAAAGGATTTGAAAGCCCTGATGAATTACGGCAAGACGGGGCTGGTGACGGTGAAGCCGACCTTCGGCTACGAGAGCTACGAGTTGCAGGCCCGCCTCTCGTTCCAAGAAAACGGAGGACGGCAAGCTGAAACTCACTCCGCATTTCATCCGTGACGCGCCAAGGCTGGATGTTCCCTATAAGGGCTATTCCTTTACAGATGAGGACAGGAACAACCTGAAACACACGGGAAATCTGGGCAAGATGGTGAGCGTGGCGGATGAGAGGACCGGCGAGTTCCGCCCCTCGTACATCAGCATCGACCGCCTGACGAATGAAATCGTGGATGTTCCGGCGAACAAGGTGCGCATCCCGGACAAAATCGGGCTGACCCCCGTGTCATCGGCGGAGAAGGACATCCTGCGTGCCGGGCTTGCCTTGCCTAAGGAGGTGACGCTCAAGAACGGGCGCAAGTTCCAAGCCTTGTTGCAGGTGAACGCCGACAAGCGCGACGTGGAGTTCGTGCCGGGACAGAAAAATCAGAATCAGGCACAACGGCTGGCGGACAGCAGGCGGGGGCAAAACAATGACCCGTCCGACACGCAGCAGAACCAAGGGAACGAAAGCGACGGGAAGCGGCAACGCCGCAACCGCTCGTGGACGAACGAGGACGGCAGCATCCGCCCCATCAAAAAATGGAAAGACGACACATTTACCGAACAGCAAATCAAGGATTACGTAGCGGGCAGGACGGTGGTGCTTGCCAATGCGAAGGACGACCAAGGTCAGCCCTGCACGAAGTACCTGAAATTCAACTTCGAGAAAGGCCGTCCGCTGACCTACTCGCAGAACCCGGACCTCGCCCAGACCGTCGCACCGTCCAATGAGAGCCGGACACAGCTTGCCGTGAACAACGAGGGCAAGACCAACGAGGCGACCAAGCACGTGAAAGAGCCGTTGCAGCAGGGTCAGACCGCCCCGAAGGACGATGCGCAGCAGAAGCAGCAGACCAAGAAATCCAAAGGCATGAAGGTGTCCTGATTGCCGCCACTAAATCCATCCGACAATAATCAACGGATTGAAATTGAAACGGGCATCCCACGGCCACCCCATATCCCAGTGCCCCGTTTCATCTTCCCACCCGAAAATGCCTCAAAAAATCCCAAAAGTATCAACAGATTAAAACAGATTAAATAGAAAAAGACATGATTACCATATTGGCAGAAAAACCGAGCGTCGCCCGTGAGATAGCACGGATCGTCGGCGCGACGAGAAGAGAAGAAGGGTATTTCACCGGGAACGGCTACCACGTGACATGGGCACTGGGGCATCTGGTGCAGCTTGCCCTGCCCGACGGGTACGGCATCCGTGGCTTCCGGCGTGACAGCCTGCCCGTCATACCCGAAAGATTTGAGTTAATCCCCCGTCAGGTGAAGACAGACAAAGGCTGCAAGGCGGACGCGGCGGCGGTGAAGCAAGTCAAAGTGATAACAAAATTGTGGAACGAGAGTGAGGGCATCATCGTGGCGACCGACTGCGCCCGTGAAGGAGAATTGATATTCCGCTACCTGTATGCTTATACCGGCTGCACCTTGCCGTTCCAAAGGCTGTGGATAAGCTCGCTGACCGACGCCGCCATCCGCAAGGGATTGAAAGAGCTGAAGGACGGCCACGAGTACGACAGCCTCTACCAAGCTGCCAAAGCCCGGAGCGAAGCCGACTGGCTGGTGGGCATCAACGGCACGCAGGCATTGTCGGTAGCCGCCGGACGGGGCACGTATTCCGTCGGACGTGTGCAGACACCCACGCTGGCGATGGTCTGCAAGCGTTTCTGGGAGAACAAGCGTTTCACACCCGAACCGGTACACCAGCTTCATTTCACCACGTCATCGGTGAGCGTGAACGAGATTGTAAAATTCTCCTCGATGGAGAAATGGAGAAACAAGGAAGAAGCAGTCACATTATATAATAAGGTAAAGGCACAAATGTGCGCCACCATCGTGAAAGTCGAAAAGAAGGAGAAGGTGGAGAACCCTCCGCTGCTGTACGACCTGACCACGCTGCAAAAGGAGGCGAACACGAAGCATGGCTTCACGGCGGAACAGACTCGACCTCGTGCAGAAGCTCTATGAGGCGAAGCTCGTCACCTATCCGAGAACATCCAGCCGCTACATCCCGGAGGATGTGTTTGACGAAGTGCCTGCGCTGTTCGACCGTCTGGCAGGTCATTCGTCCTTTGCGGAGAAGATTGAAGAATTGGGTGACCTGAACCGCCGCAGCGTGGATGCCTCGAAAGTGACCGACCACCACGCCCTGTTGGTGACGCCCAACCGTCCGCTGGCACTCTACAAGGATGAGCAGCTCATCTACGACATGATTGTGGGACGCATGGTAGAAGCGTTCTCCCCGGAGTGCGTCAAGGACACGACCACCGTCCGTGCGGAATGCGAAGGCGTGGCGTTTGAAACCAAAGGGTGTATCATCCGCAAGGCGGGCTGGCGTTCGGTCTATGGCGAGGACAGGGAGGACACCGTACTGCCCGACTGGAAGGAGGGCGACACGCTGTCGATGAACGGCTGCACGATGAGTTCGGGCATGACCCGCCGTGCCGCCATCATCGAGACCCTGCTCCGGCGCGAATACATGGTGCGCGTGAAGAAGTCGCTCGTGCCGACGGAGAAAGGGCTTGCCCTGTATTCCATCGTGAAGGGCATGGACATCGCCGATGTGGAAATGACCGGGCGTTGGGAGTCGGAACTGGCGGAGATAGAAAAAGGCAGGACGCCGCACGAGGCTTTCCTGCGTGACATCGAGGACTACACCCGCAAGATAACCACCGAACTGCTCGCCTGCGACAAAATCTTTGGTCACAAGGCATCGGGCTGCGCCTGCCCCAAGTGCGGCACGGGCACGATGCAGTTCTACGGCAAGGTGGTACGCTGCGACAACCCGGACTGCGCCCTGCCGGTGTTCCGCCAGATAGCGGGCAGGACGCTCACCGACACGGAAATGACCGACCTGCTGGCAAACGGAAAGACGGGTGTCCTCAGCGGCTTCAAGAGCAAGCAGGGCAAGCCGTTCAGCGCGGCGGTCGCCTTCGACGCGGATTTCAACACGAAATTCATCTTTCCCGAAGCCAAAGGCACAAGAAAGAGTACAAACATGAAAGGAAGAAGAAAATAAATGTATAAATTTGCCACTGATTCATGTTATAATCTGTTTCAATCCGTTGATACTGTTTATTTACATGGATTTAGTGGCGGCACTCGGAGGGATACCGGGTGCCTTTTTTCTTCTCCTTTATCCATATCAATATCCGATTTTTTCACCACTAAATCCATAAAAAGATGAAACAGAACAAGAAAACCGTTCCGGCGGAACTGTCCTATTACGGGCTGTACCTACTGGACTACCTGAGAAAATACCATCCCGACAAAGCATCGGATACCGGTTTCATTGCCGGACGCGAAGAAGCCGCCACCGCCACTTTCGAGAAGGAAAGGCTGGCGGGCGGCACGGTGGAGGACGCCCACGAGGAAGCCATGCGCGTGCTGCTCGAAGGGCTGCACTTCTCTCCCTACGCCCTGCTGACGGAGGTCGTGGAGAGGGAGTTTGCCGACGAGGTGGCGGAACAGGAGCGTGAACCGTTCTGCCGCAGGCTCTACCCCCACCTGAACAACCTGTTTGCCGGTTAC
>VOFD01000539.1_pt1 | contig 46001 bp, 60 predicted proteins | sample 5384101 | NCBI WGS metagenome assembly VOFD01 (sample SAMN12384723, study PRJNA508395) | human gut metagenome | isolation source: healthy gut C | host: Homo sapiens
CGCCGGAGTTTGAAGGCGCCTTGCGGGCTTTCGCCCGCTGGATCGGAGAAAATCAGGTGCCGATTTACAGCGAGGAAACGGGAGAAGGTCTTTTGCGGCATATCTATCTGCGCAAGGCACAGGCGACGGTGAGGTGATGGCTTGTGCAGTGGTCAACGGCGATAAAATCCCGAAGCCGGAGCTGCTCGCCGGGGAGCTTCTGCGGGAAATGCCGAACCTCAAAAGCCTGGTTTTGAACAGCAATACGGCGCGGACGAACGTTGTGCTGGGCCCCGTGTGCAGAACGCTTTTGGGGAGAGGATGGGATCATAGACGAGCTCTGCGGCTTGCGCTTTTTCCTTTCACCCTTATCCTTTTTATCAGGTGAACCGCTCTCAGGCGGAGCGGCTCTACCAAAAGGCAGCGGAATATGCCGCGCTGACTGGGGCAGAAACGCTGCTCGACCTCTACTGCGGCACAGGCACGATCGGCCTGACGATGGCGGGCAAGGCCAAACAGGTCATCGGTGTGGAGGCGGTGCCGGAGGCGGTTGAGGATGCCAAGCGCAAAAAGCCAGACGGACATATCAACGTAAAAGTTGAGTTTGGCGAGGGTGAGGGAAAAGTTCCGCTTGATAATATCGCTAAAAGAGCCGAAGAATATAAGCCCAAAGAACGAGTGACCTACAAAATGATAAAGGAGTACATAGAAGCCAAATACGGCTTCAAAGTACATACCGCATATATCGCAGAGGTAAAGAGAGATTTAGGCTTGCCGATGTATGATGCTCCTAATGCGGTAGAGGAATTGAAACAGCCGAGGAAGCATCCGACAGCAGAGAAAGTGGAAGCGATAAAGGATGCATTGAAGCATTTTGAGGTTATCTGATTAATTGAACAGAAAAAATATGATGGAATAGGAGAGATTATTTCTAGTATATCTCTAATGATTACTTTAGTACTTTCAGATTTTAGTCAATTAACAATTATAAAGCCGTTATATTTTAAAATTATTGCATGGGGTATTTCGATTGTTATATTGACATATGGAATTTATACATTTATAAAGAGTATAAAAATCTATTCTGTAGATCAACTGTATAGTGAAATAGCAGATATTGATCCAAAGATAGAGCATCCATTTAATATTGTTGTGATAAGAGATAGCTGTGAAAATGGAAAGTATTTGGTGTTTAAAAGTACAAGATGGAACTGTTGGCTATTCCCAAACTATCATTGTTTAAATGAGATTTTTAGTAAAGCGAAAGAATTGAGATATATAACGAAGTGCATAAAAAAGAGATTTAAAAATATCAGAAGAAATAGAGTTTAAGTATATAGGAAATAATATAAGTGAGAAATATTCTGTGGGAGATAAAGTGAGAAAAAAATATAATTTTCATTACTTTCAAGCAACGAATATTGCGATTGATTTTAATAATAAACGAACATTTCATTGTAATGGGAAAAAAGTATTGTTGGAAGACTTTGGATCAAATGTATTCTGATAAAAATATTATAAAAAAGAATAAGGATGTATTGGATTATGTTCGGCGGATGTGTGACATTAGTTAAGTTCTATGATTTATGTTTATTAAAAGCTAAATTTGGCTTCAAGGTACATATTACATAAACAGCAGAGGTAAAGAGAGGATTGGGGATGCCGATGTATGATGCACCTAATGCGGTAGAAGAATTGGCACAGTCGAGAAAGCATCCGACGGTGGAGAAGGTAGAAGCGAAAAAAGGATGCATTGAAATTTTTTGATATAGCGATTAATTGTAATTAACAGTTAAATTATATATTGGATGCTTCTTTAGAAATTCAAAAATTTAGAGATAAATATTTGGAAAATAATAATTATTGAATTTGATGAATGGTAAACACATTTTAAAGGATGAGAGATGAATAAATCAATTTTTACTGAACTGGAGCATTATGGTGAAATATTAGAGAACCACTTTCATGATATGATGGATGTGGAATTTACGGTTGAAAATGGAAAATTGTATATTTTGTCTGCACGCATTGGTAAACGATCAAAGTTAGCAAATTTAAAGATTGTTATGAGTATGTTTTGTGAAGGCAAAATGAGCGTGGAAGATGTCATAAAAAAGATACCATATCAGCAGATAGAAGATTTATTAGATGAAGAAAAAATTAGTTAATGCCGATGAGTTAGAATTCTTAGGAAAAGGCTTGCCTGTGAGTGGAGGGGTAGGAACTGCTACGATTTGTTTTTCAATCGATGAAGCAGAATACTTGATAAGGAAAAAAAGAACAGTTTATTTTTTGTCAAATGGAACTTTCAACGGAAACGATTGAGTTAGTAAGTTCAAAATATTGTAGAGGGGTTATTACTGCTCGAGGTGGAATGACTTCCCACGCGGCAGTAGTATGTAGAGGTATTAATAAACCATGTGTGGCTGGGTTTGGTGATTTTAATAAAATGGGAGATGCTATTCATGCATCGGGCAATAGCGTAACAATTGATGGAAATAATGGAAATGTTTATGCGGGATTAGGAAAAATTGAAAAAGAATACTTCGAGTGTGGAAGAAATAAAACTTCTATATGAATTGCTTCTAGTCGTTATAAAAAATAATATTATAACAACTGAAACAGTTCCTTTGATTTGGCGCTTGTGGGATGTGATTGTTTTGCATAAACGTTATAGAGGAAATGATAATACAAAGCAGATTGTGATTAAAAAGACTATGAATATATAAGTTTTGAACCACCATTAAGGAATGAAATGGAAAAGATATTTTCAAAACTTCAATGTGTTAATAATGCTAATTTAATGATTGAAGATTTTCTGGGATTCTTATTTTCACAACTTTCAGCACAAGTGCCAATAGGAAGTCATTATTTGTATATGCGTCCGTTGCTGAATCCGATGGGTGCAATAAAGTATAACAAGGTTCATAAAAAAAGTAAATTATGGCGATTCGGTAGGTATTCAACTAACGGGTGTTGAGTTTTTTAATGTTAATAGGTATGTTGATTTTTTATTGGATATTTATAGTGTAAAAATATATTTTTGTACAGAGTTTTTTGACAATGAAGAAGTAAAATCAAACAATATGTCATATTATCCCTTGAATTATCTTGATTTTACAAATCCAAATGGGGAAGGGCTAATTATCAACACTTATAATGCAAAAAATGTGGCAGTGTATATAAATGATGTATTGATTCCGACGGATAAATTGATGTATATATACCATCTGCTTCGACGAAGAAAATATTATTGGTCATGGTATGATGAAAATAATATATCCAAAAATGAGATTATGGATTATTTAAGAACAAATTCTTTTTATAAAGAAGATGATTCTAAACTTTACTTTCTTTTGTGAAGAAATGAACTTGATTTATAAAGGAGAGTTGACTTTAGCTGGTAAATCATTAACAGGGAGAGAAAACATGGGAAGTAATAAAAATATTGATTATATTTTAGATGAAGTGCTTTTGCGAGGATATGATGATAAGTCAAATGAATCTAATGATTTTTTGCTTTTGATTCAGAAAAAAGAGTTTAAGGATTTAATTGCTTTAGAATTATATGAATATTATTTTTGGAATGAGCGACATGAATTTGATTTGCAATTATTGAAAGAGATTGTGGATAGTGTATGTAATTATTTCAACAGTCCAGAGGTAATGCGGCAGATTGAGGCATGGGGGTTCTTCAAACTTTGCCGAGTGCAATTATTATTTCTATGGTAACCACAATTTGGTCTAAAATGAAAAAACTTAGAAACAAGAAAAATGCAATATTAGATGAAGAAAATAGTTGGATGCGAATAGAAAGAAATATTAGAAAGATAGATAAGGAATTTTCCAATCATGACTATATATTATCGGATGATATGGAACGGATATTCGAAGCAAGTCGTGAGGAGATACAACCTTTATTAAAACTGTGCGGATGTAAATGTTTTTTAAATAAAAAAAGAAGTATTTGGATTAAGGCAGGGACAAAAGAGAAACGTATAAGAGAGATATTAAAAAATAATAAGTTTAAATATAAATGAGAAAAATCTCATATGTGAATTATTCCTAATTTCAAAAATAATTTATATGAATGTAAAGTTTTAGAAGTTGAAGATGATAATACATGATTTTGTGGGAAAAGGGATACACGAGCAGTATTAGTACTGTATAAATATTGCCCATATTTCCGAAATTTTGTGGGGATATCATTTGAATTTGTACTCACGTCGAGACGGTTGTCTTGCTTTACAAGGGAGAAATCGACTCAAAGAAGGTACGGGGAGTTCTCTCCGGAGGATATGGGATATGTTGTAATTTAAAAAAGATGCCATTTATAACGAGGTCAAGGCCTATGTACAGGAGAAGTTTGGCCTGAAGGTCTCCAGTCTGTATATTTCTCAGGTCAATTGGATGTATGGCAGAATTATAATCTGTCGAAGAAGGAAAACGCCAAAGCGCCGCAGTGTCGCCGGAGAAAGAGGAAGCTATCAAAAGTGCGTTAAAGTATTTTGGAATGATATAAGACCAATCGACACACAAACAGAGCAATCTGTGCTGGTATTTAACAGGGCGGCAGAGATTGCTCTCCTTAGTTCTTTGCGTCAAATTCAAGAGCGTTTATAAAAAGTCGGGAAACGCATAATAGAGGCGGTTTTCGTCCCTATTATATGATACAATGAATTTGAGTCCTTTTCTTGATAGAGAAAGGGCAAAAGAACTTTTCCACGCGAATTTTACAAATCCTCTTATGAAAAATTAACTGAGGAGGTTAACGATTATGAGCAATGAGCTGAATCAAAGACGGAAGTCATCGTTGCAGACTATGATGGATATTGAATGTCCACCGGCAATGCCAGAACTTGACCTTGCAAGGAGTAATGCCATAAAGATTTCTTTATCGAATCTTACTGCCCTTGGAGTTGCTTTTCAGCCGCTTACTACAGCTATTCAGACAGCTGTCAATGGTAGTGGTGGATCGGGTATCTACTTTGTCAAAACGATGGGCAAGCAGATGTTCAATGCCAACGGTAGCAGTGAATTTATCGGATCTCTGAAATCGGCTACAGGGGCAGTTGGTGGAGGTCAGGCAAGAATGACAGCACTTGCCTGCGACCCGACCATGCTGTTCATGGCAGCCGCATTGATGAATATTGAAAAAAAGCTGGATTTGATACAGCAGACGCAGGAAGAGATTCTTGAGTTTCTTGAGGAAAGGGAACGTGCAACTCTTCAAGGAAATCTGAATACTCTTGGGGACGTAATGAGCAATTTCAAGTATAACTGGGATAATGAAAAGTATAAGACTAATAAACATATCCTCGTTCAGCAGATTAAAAAGAATCGGAAACGAGCATTATTCTATATCGTGATCAAATTGCCAAAAAACTGAAAAGCGTTCGCTGATTCACAGCGATCAGGAAGTCAAGGCTGTCTTGAACAAGTTGCAAGCCCAGTTTAAGGACTATCAGTTGGCGCTATATCTGTATTCCTATTCCACATTTCTAGAAGTGCTGTTGCTGGGCAATTTCGGCAAAGGGTATTTAAACAGTGTCGAGCATCGCATTGCGGAGTATTCCTTCCAGTACCGTGAACTCTACACCGATTGCTACAATCTGATGGAAAGTTATTCAAAATCTTCGATTCAGGTCGGGATGCTGAACGGGTTGGCTACCGCGAGCAAATTTATGGGGAACGCTATTGCTAAAGTTCCTGTTATCAGCAAATCTCAGCTGGATGAAAATCTGATTGAAGCAAGCGGAAAATTGGGCCTTCACGGAGAGAAGCGCGCTACGGGTGCCTTAGAGCGTTTTATAAGCACACGGTCAAACGTAACACAACCATTTATTGAGAATATTCGAGTAGTCAATGCTCTTTTTATAATAAACCAGTTGCTTATCTGATTGATGGAGAAAATATATATGTGCAGCAAAGCGCTGGCGACTAAAGCGGCATTGTAAAAGTTAAAGCGTTCCTTTCGATAAAAGAAATTATTAAATGGAAAGGTGTATAGTGAATACCAAAGCAGGGTAGAGAAATTACAAAAAAAGTATTAAGCAGTTTCTAAAAAACGGTTGCCTTGCTTTCCAGGGGCTAAAGCGACTCGAAGAAAGTGCGTGTGGAGTTTTCGCTGGAGGATATGGATATGTTATGATTAAAAAAGACGCCATCTATGATAAGATCAAATCCTATGTGCAGGAGAATACGGCTTGGATGTATGGCAGAATTAAGATCTTCGAAAAAGGAAAACACTAATCCTTTTATGCGAGCGCTCTCAGAATAATCACTCAAGGGGGTTAAGATGGAGAAATTAACAATAATTCCGATTTACAATTAAAAACAAATAAAGAATAGAGGGTGTTGTATATGACTGAGTATTTTGATATATGCGGAACACGCATTGCTATTTCCGCAATTAAGGACTTCCGGACGATCAAAGTGGAATTTATTTTTCGGCCTGTGTTTCGTGAATCCAAGAAGTTATTAATGTCGGCAATTGCTGGAAAGAAATATGAATTTGCCTATATGGAGCCTTATGCTGCAATTATTGGACAACAGGGGCATAAGTCTGAGCTAGGCGAATATAAGGCAAAAACTTTCAAAGAAGCATTGGGAAAAGACATTAGCGGTGCAGTCATTTATACGATTGCGGATAAATTGAAATTAAAAGCTTTTAAACGGCAGAAGTATCAATGCGTCAATCTTGCAGGGAGGGCATTTACGACGTATTTAGATGATATTCCAGCTAAGATGATATGGGTTGATGGGAGAACAGCGGAAGTCTATAAAGAGGACAAACTATATACTATATTAAATGAAATAACTACCCCTGGTGTTGAATACATTACAGCACTTGTTATCAAAGCAAATGGTGTATTTTGTTTCTACGGCAATGGGGTACAAGTTGAAGATGCAAATTGTGAATTCGAGAGACTGAAACGAGAACAGGAAGTGTTTGTGAATGAGAAGAGACGAAAGAAAATTGAAAGTTCAGAAAAAAAGGCATTGCCACTTTTTTCCTGCATTCCGCCTTTCAGGAAAGACTATGGCGAAAAAAAAAGAGGATGACTATTCAGAGTAGAGTATTAACCAGCAGCGTAAGTGGCTTTATCTAAAAACTTAAATAAATAGGAGGTGCCTTATGTGTGTACAAGATAGCGAAAAGGCACTGCATAATGCTGTTGCCGCAGCCAAACAGTATGTTAAATTAAAAAAGAATGCCGTGACAGACACGAGGCTTTTATTGGCGTGTCTGTTAATGGGCAAGACAAACATGGAGTGAAAAAAGTGTTTGTAGATGTAACAGATGAAAATGTGAAAATAATTATAGAAGATCTTCATACTCTCTGTAGCCATAATACAAACATATTCACACCTATCAGCGATGATATTTCAATTATCAATAATACATTACAAATCAAACCCAAAGATTCGTTATTTGGTTTGTCGGTCATAGAGATAACTGCAAAATGACAATTTTTCCATAATTGATACTAGCAATGCCTTCTATAATAAAAAATTTTAATAAGCCACTTATCAATTCCGCCATTGTGCTTTCTGCCTGGGCAGAGGAGCAATTGGTTGGATGCGTTAGAGTGCTCAGTGATCAGATGTTTCGGTCAGTTATTGATGATCTGGCGGCTCTGCCGGAGTTTTAGGGCCGGGGGACCGGGCGGGAATTGATACAAGATGCAGGGCGGTTTTCCCTGATTCAGAGTGGCTGGTAGAAAGGAAAACAACGGCGGGTTTTTATATGAAACTTGGGTTTCAACCAAATCAGGAGGTCTTTTTAAGCTGGAAGCAACGCAGGAAGAATCCTGAATCGACTATGGGCCGTTCGGTAATAACCGGGCAGGAAAAAAGCGTATCGTAATGAGGTGCATGTCATGGATCCCGTGTCTGAACTGAAAATCATCGCCCGCATCCGCAGCGATTTCCCTTCCAAATTCGGCATCCCACGCCAGAGCGGGCTGGTGGAGGAGCTAAAGGCTGAACTTGTTTTTGAGCCGGAATACCGCAATCCGGAAGCGCTGCGGGGGATAGAGGGCTTTTCGCATATCTGGCTCATCTGGCTGTTTTCTGAAGCAGTGCGGGCGAGCTGGTCGCCCACCGTGCGTCCCCCTCGCCTGGGCGGGAATACGCGCATGGGCGTGTTTGCAACCCGCTCCCCGTTCCGCCCAAACCCAATTGGGCTCTCTGCCGTCCGGCTGGACGGTATCCGGCGGATGAAACGCTAGGGCAGGTGCTGCTGGTTTCGGGCGCGGACTTGATGGATGGTACGCCGATTCTGGATATCAAACCCTATCTCCCCTTTGCAGATAGCTATCCACAGGCCAGCGGCGGGTTTACCGGGCAAAAAATAGACGGGCCCCTCAAAGTGGAAGTTTCGCAACCACTGTTGGCGCAAGTGCCAAAGGAGCACAGACAGGCGCTGCTGGGTGTGTTGGCGCAGGATCCGCGGCCGTCGTATCATACCGATCCCCAGAGAGTTTACGGCATGGAATTTGCCGGGCTCGAGGTGAGATTCAGCGTGCAGAATGATGTATTGACTGTGTTGACGATAAAACCGAATGAAAAGAAGGGGCTTTTCGGCTCCATGAGGCAAGAGAGGGTTTGAAAATGGGAGACAAGCAGATCAAAGGGAATCGAAACGGAACGTTCAGCTCCTCGCTGGGCTTTGTGATTGCCTGCGTCGGCTCGGCAGTCGGGCTCGGGAATATCTGGATGTTTCCCTATCGAGTCGGGCAGTACGGAGGTGCGGCGTTTTTAATTCCCTATCTTCTGTTTACGTTCCTGTTCGGCTGGGTGGGGCTTTCGGGCGAGTTTGCAATCGGCCGGCTGGCCCGCACGGGGACGATTGGCTCTTACGAATACTGCTTCGCGCGCAGGGGGAGAAAGAAGCTCGGCGCGGCTCTGAGCTGGATTCCGCTGCTTGGGTCGCTTGGCATTGCCATCGGCTACGCGGTGATCCTCGGTTGGGTGCTGCGCAGCCTGGCAGGCTCCGTTACGGGCGAGCTGCTCACTGCGGACGTGGAAGCCTTTTTTCACCAGGCTTCGGGCAGCTTCGGAAGCGTGCCCTGGCATGTGGCGATCGTTGTGCTGGTGGGCCTTGTGCTGATGTTCGGCGTAACGAAGGGGATCGAAAAGGTGAGCAAGGTGCTTATGCCGCTGTTTTTTGGGCTGTTCCTGATCTTGGCGGTGTGGGTCGCATTCCTGCCTGGCGCGGCAGAGGGCTACAAATTCCTCTTTGTTCCGGAATGGAGGGCGCTGCTGCGGGTGGATACCTGGGTGATGGCGATGGGGCAAGCGTTTTTCTCTCTCAATCACCGGCTCCGGCATGATCGTCTACGGGGCGTATTTGGGGAAAGAGGCGGATATCCCGCGGGCCTCCCTGCGCACGGCATTGTTCGACACACTTGCGGCGCTGCTTTCCGGCCTTGCGATTATGCCCGCCGTATTCGCCTATGGCGTGGATGTCACCCGTGGGCCGTCGCTGATGTTCATCGCGCTGCCGACGGTGTTCCAAAGGATGCCGTTCGGCAGGGCTTTTGCCGTGTTCTTTTTATTTCGGTGGCATTCGCGGGGATTACCTCGCTGATCAATATGTTTGAGGCCGTCACGGAAAGCTGGCAGAGCCATTTCGGCCTTGGGCGGAAAACGGCGGTGCTCATCTGCTCTGCGATCACGCTCGCAGCCGGACTCTTTTTGGAGGCGGAGCCGCGTGTGGGCAGTTGGCTTGATTTCATCACGATTGTGGTGGTGCCTATCGGGGCAGTTCTGGGCGCGGTTTCGATCTATTATGTGCTGGGTTGGGATAACATTCGTAGGGAGCTGGATGAGGGGCGGAAAAAGCCGGTTTCGCGGGCCTTTGGGCAAACGGCGAAGCTTGTCTACGTGCCGCTGACCGTCTTGATTTTAATCCTGGGGTTTATCTATAAAGGCATTGGCTAAAAAAGGAACAGGAAAGGGGATGGGGCTATGGGCCCGCTTGATCTTTTTTGTGTGATGGGATGATTGCCTATTATGAGGGCGACCCCCAACGCATTCAGCATTTTCTCAAGGTGCACAGCCTTGCGCGGCTGATTGCCGTATCGGAAGGGATCGACGCGCACACGCGCTTTATCGTGGAGGCGGCGGCCTATGCGCATGATGTTGGCCTCCAACCTGCACAGGCGAAAGCAATGCTGGAAGAGCTCTATTTTCCACAGGACGTGATTGACCGCGTGGCTTTTCTTGTCGGAAGTCATCAGACGGATACCGGGATTGACGGGGTGGATTTCCAGATTCTTATGGAGGCAGATTGCCTTGTGAACCTCTGTGAGGAAGGGGCAAGTGAAAGCGCTGTGTGGAGCGCTGCCCGCAGAATTTTTCGCACGGAATCCGGCAAGCGATTGTGCAGGTTGATGTTTGGCAGGAAGAACGATTGATGGAATACGGGAAGGGGTATTTTGATGCGTCTATTATTCAAACAGCGTTTTCTCTCTTGGTTTGACAGCTTCGATATCTACGATGAGGCGGGCAACACCGTATTCACTGTGGAGGGCCGTTTGGCTTGGGGCCATAAGCTGGAGATTATGGATATGGCGGGGAACCACATCGGCACCGTGCGTGAGGAGGTGCTGACCTTCCTGCCACGGTTTGCGCTGTATCTTGGGGATCAGTACATGGGGCAGATCAAAAAGGAGTTCACCTTTTTCAAGCCCCGCTTTACGCTTGACTGCGGCGGCTGGCAGGTAGAGGGCGACTGGCTTGAGTGGGATTATCGCGTGACCGACCATGCCGGCCGGCTGGTGATGACGGCGCAGAAGGAGCTGCTGCGCTGGACGGATACCTACACCATTGATATCGCGCAGCCGGAGGATGTGCTTTTGTGCCTGATGATCGTGCTGGCCATTGATGCGGCAAAATGCTCGAGTGGGAATTAACGGAGGGAATGAGATGATCCGGGCGGTTGTTTTTGATATGGACGGCCTGATGTTTGACACAGAGCGGCTCTGTGCTCTTGCCTGGGATGAGGCGGGGCGGCAGCTCGGCATCGGCCCGGCGGGTTACATGAACCGGAAAACGCTGGGGCTTGCCCTGCCCATGGCGCGCAAGATCTGGCGGGAGACCTTTGGGGAAAAGGTCGATTTTGATCAGCTCGACCGCCTGACCCGCGCTTTTTTGACAGTTATTATGCGAAACACGGCGTGCCAGTCAAGCCCGGGCTGCACGAACTGCTTGCATACTTAAAGGAAAGGCATTATAAAACAGCGGTTGCCTCCTCAACCCGGGAGAATGAGGTGAAACGCTGCTTAGAAAGCGCGGGCGTAGAAGCCTGTTTTGACGCGGTGATCGGCGGGGACCGGCTCCGCGCCTCCCAAGCCCGCGCCGGATATCTACCTTATGGCCTGCGCGGAGTTGGGGGAGCGTCCGGAGGACTGCATGGCGCTGGAGGATTCACGCAACGGCATCCTTTCCGCCAGCCGTGCGGGGCTAAAAGCAGTGATGATCCCTGACCAGTGGCAGCCGGACGCGGCGACGCAGGCGCTACTGTATGCGCAGTGCGAACGGCTCGATGAGGTGATCGCACTTTTGAGGGAGGAACGGGCCATATGAAAACACTCTATGTTTCCGATCTGGATGGGACGCTTCTAAACCGGGAGCCACGGTTGAGTGCATATACGGCGGAAACGCTCAACCTCCTGATCGAAGAAGGCTCCCCTTCACCTATGCAACGGCGCGCAGCGTGCACTCCGCCCGTATTGTGGCGGCGGGGCTGCAAACGAGGCTTCCGGTTATCACCTACAACGGCGTATTTTTTGCAGGATGCGCAAACGGGGGAAAGTTCTTTCCCGCACTGTTTTTTTCACCGGAGGAGGTCGAAAACCTGGCCGGGCATCTATCGCGTCATCCGGTGAGCGCCCTTGCGTATGCGCTGTTGGATGGCGAGGAGCGCGTTTCGTGGCTGCCGGAGCGGGAGAACGAGGGCGTGCGGTATTATCTCAGCTGCCGGAAAGGGGACAAGCGCTTCCGCGCGGTGAGTGCGGAACCGGCGCTTTATCAGGGCGAGGTGTTTTACATCACCTGTATCGGGGAGCAGGATGCGCTTTCGCCGCTTTACAATGCGGTGCGGGGAGACACGCGCTTTTCTGTAACGTTCCAGCAGGAGCTTTACCGGGAGGAATACTGGCTGGAGATCATGCCGGCAAGGGCTACCAAGGCGCATGGCATCCGCAAGCTTTGCGCGCTGCTGGGGTTTGACCGAGTGGTGTCCTTCGGCGACGCGATCAACGATCTTAGGATGTTCGAATGCTCAGATGAATGTTATGCGGTGGAAAACGCCGTGCCGGAATTAAAAGCGGCCGCAACCGGGGTGATCAAAAGCAATGAAGCGGACGGCGTGGCGCAATGGCTGGCGGGAAATTGGAGAGCCCAAAAGTAGGAGAGGCAGCTGAGAGATGGGATTATATCAGCTTCGGGAAATCGGAAGGGAAGCCCTCCCGGCCTGTGAGCGTGCGATCCGGGAGGGGGTTGGAACAGTCGCAAAGTCGTTGAGGAATTCGGACTGACGGCGGAGAACTGCCCCTCCAACGGCGCATTTGTGACGTTGCCTAAGTGGCACGCCTTTTTCAGTTGAAGGAATCATTTGACCAAAAAGCGAGCAAAGACATTTATCAATTTTTGCTGAGAGGAGCAAACGTATGATTTTATCCGGCAGGGCGATCCAAAAACACATCGGCTCTGATATCATCATCGAGCCGTATGACCCAAAGCGCGTTAACCCCAACAGCTATAACCTTTCGCTGCATAACGAGCTGTTGGTGTATACCGGCAATACGCTGGATATGAAACAGGCCAACCCCACTGAGTGCATCGTCATACCGGAGGAAGGGCTTGTGCTCGAGCCGAACCGGCTGTATCTCGGCCGCACGAACGAATATACCAAAACAGAGCGCTATGTACCCATGCTGGAGGGGCGCTCCTCCACGGGACGACTGGGCCTGTTTATCCACGTGACGGCCGGGTTCGGAGATATCGGCTTTGCGGGCTATTGGACGCTGGAGATTTTCTGCATCCAGCCGGTGCGTATTTACCCGGATGTGGAGATCTGCCAGATTTATTACCACGATATCGGCGGGGATTTCGACCTGTATGCAAGCGGGAAATACCAGAACAATACGGGCATTCAGCCGAGCCTGATGTACCGGGATTTTGAAAAGGATGAATGATGAGATGAAAATCGTTGCGGCAACAGATCACACGAAACGCTCCGCCGCTGCTGGCCTGGCGTTAAAGCTTTGGCCGGAGCATACAAGAAGCGAGATGGAAGCTGATTTGAAGGAGCATTGTCAGGCGGGTGGCGTCGTTTTTTTTAGCGCAGGAAGAGAACGGCTTGATCGGGTTCGCTCAGTGCGGCCTGCGGCACGACTATGTGGAGGGGGCGTACACCAGCCCGGTCGGCTATCTGGAGGGCATATGTGGAACCTGCGTTTCGGCGGTGTGGCGTGGCGGCGGAGCTGGTGCGCGCCTGTGAAGCCTGGGCGCGGGCGCGGGGCTGCTCGGAATTCGCGAGCGACACAGAGGCGGAAAATGTGAGGAGCATCCATTTTCACTTAAGCGTAGGGTTTCAGGAAGCAAATCGTGTGGTCTGTTTTTTGAAGAGGCTGGATGAAAAGAAGAATGAAGTAGGATAAAAAAGGAATTATCCAGATAAAAAGAATTCTAGCGATAAAATCGCCGTTTTTCAGCATAGATTGCTGGGGGACGGCGGTTTTTTTTGAAATGTCTGCGGCGTTTCAACCGATACAACTTAAAAAGAATGCATAAAAAGTAAAGTGGTCTGTAAATATTCTCACCCAAACGCCTTGATTTTTATGAGCAATATTGATATAGTTGAATCATTGTACGAAAGAGAGGAGGAAATTTGCAAATTTATGTTCAAAATATCCGGTTTTTTTGACGAGGTCAGCCCGAAGCTCGAGGAGCAGCTTGCAGCAATGCAAACGCTGGGGATGCGTTACCTGTGCCCGCGCAATGTCAATGGTAAAAATATTGCGCAATATTCTTTGCAGTCATTTCGGCAGGATGTGAAACCGGCCTTGCTCAAGCAGGGCGTCCAGCTCTCTTCCATCGGCTCTCCGATCGGGAAAATCGACTTGACGGACGAAAAAAGCCTATCAGGCACAGCTGAAACAGCTGAGGGAGCTGCTTGCAATCGCGCAGGAGATGGAATGCGCATATATCCGCGTGTTCTCCTTTTTTACCGCAAAGGCTGCGGGGGAGGATCGTCTGCTGGAGCGCGTGGCGGAAAAGGTGAACGGCTTCCTGAAGCTGGCGGAGGGCAGCGGCGTCACCCTGATCCATGAGAATGAAAAGAGGATTTACGGGGATACCCCGGAGAAAGCCCGCGCGCTTTATAACACCCTGAACCATCCGGGGTTCGCTCTGTGCTATGACGCCTCCAACTACATCCAGTGCGGCGTGGATTCGTGGGAAGCGCACCGGCAGACCAAACGGTATACCGTCTATTACCATATGAAGGATTGCGCGGAGGGGATCGAGGTTCCATTGGGAACAGGGGAGGGGCGGATTCCGGAGCTGTTAGCGGATCTGAATGCCTCCGGCTATGGCGGCTTCTTGACGCTGGAGCCACACACGCTGCAATATGCGCTGCTGAAAAGGGCGTTCCGCCTGCTCCCCTTTGCCACCAACACCAGAAGGGGGCGTGTGTTCCGGCAAATTGACCGGGAGATGGGCGTTAAGGGATTGCAACCTGTCAGCAGGGCGCAGGTTTTTGCGTGGCAGCATCAAAATTTGGTATCCATGCTTGAGGAGATCGGAGGGCAATATGAATAAGGTCAGATATGGAATTGTCGGGATCGGCAAAATGGGCGGCACGCATGCAAAGAAGCTCAAACAGGGGCTGGATCAGAACGGGGAACTGGCCGCCGTGTGCGATCTTTCGGAGGAACGGCTCGCGTGGGCGGAGCAGGCGCTGCCCGGCGTGCGGCGCTTCGCGGATTACCGGGAGCTGCTCGCATGCGGGGAGGTGGATGCGGTCGTCGTCGCAACGCCGCACTACGACCATCCGGGCATTGCCATGGAGGCGCTGGAGGCAGGGAAGCATGTGCTCATTGAAAAGCCGGCCGGTGTTTATACAAGCGCTGTGCGGGCGCTCAACGAGCTTGCGCGGCAAAAACAGGGGCAGGTATTCGGGATTATGTACAACCAGCGCACCAACCCGCTTTACCGGGAGGCGAAACGAATCATTGACAGCGGCGGACTGGGCGAGCTTAAGCGGATCAATTGGGTGATCACCAACTGGTACCGCCCACAGGCCTATTATGATCAGGGCGGCTGGCGCGGCACGTGGAGCGGCGAGGGCGGCGGCGTATTGATCAACCAGTGCCCGCATCAGCTTGACCTGTTCCAGTGGCTGGGCGGAATGCCGATAAAGGTCCGCGGTTATGCCAAAACGGGCATGCATCGCAGAATCAACGTGGAAAACGACGTTACGTTTTATACGGAATATGAAAACGGCGCGAGCGGCGTTTTCGTCACCTCCACACACGACTATCCGGGCACAAACCGGCTGGAGATTTCCGGCGACGGCGGCCGAATTGTTATTGAACAAAATTTATTAAAGGAAAAGATGACGTTTTGTAAGCTGAAGGTATTGGAAAGTGATTTTAATAGGCAGAATGAGAAATTTATGCCTCAGATTCCACATACTGTCGTACGGAAAACAACAGGGAGCCTTACCAATGCGGTCCGTTTGGGGCTGATTGGGCAGCATATGAACATCTTCCGTAATTTCAGCCGCGCGGTGTTGCATGGGGAGCCGCTGATCGCGCCGGGCGCGGAGGGCATCCGCGGCCTCGCGCTGTCAAACGCGGTCTATCTATCCAGCTGGCTGGATCAGGAGATCACCCTCCCGCTGGATGAGGCGCTGTTTGCGTCAGAACTGGAGAAACGGGCCGCTGCGGAGCGGGCGACACGGGCATAAGGCTGCCGCGCCAAACCGTATCAGTTTTTGTTCGAAAGAAGGAGGAGGGTCAAAACGATGAACCGGTTAACCACCGCCGCTCCGGCGAGCAAAGCGGATCGCCCTTTCGGCATGCGCGATAAGATCGGGTATGCGCTGGGCGATTTTGGCTGCCAGATGAGCTTTGCGCTCATCACCGCATATCTGGCCGACTTTTATACGCAGTATATCGGATTAACCGAGGCAACCTGGGCAATCATCATCATTTTCCTGAAAATATGGGATGCGGTCAACGACCCGATTATGGGCGGGATTATGGACAGCAGGCGCATCAGCGCAAAAAGCAAGTATAAACCGTGGATTCGCATCGGCTCCTTTGGGCTGATCGTCTCCGGCGCGCTGGCATTCCTGCCGATCCCGCACGCATCGTATGCCATGCGTGTGATTGTATGCGTGGTTACCTACCTCGCGTGGGATATTTTCTATACACTGGTCAATGTGCCGTATGGCACGCTGAATTCCGCGATCTCCGCAGACCCTAACGAACGCACGCAGCTTTCCACCTACCGAAGCATCGGCGCTGGCGCCGGGGGTCTGGTGACGCTGCTGCTTCCATTTTTTGTATATGAGAACAATACTCTCATCGGGGGAGCGCTTTGTCTGGATCGGGCTTATCATGGGGGCAGTTGCATTTGTTGCATATCATTTTTGCCTGAAAATGACGACCGAGCGCTTCCAGGTAGAGCAACCTGCGGTGACCTACCATTATTTCAGGACGCTCAAACGGATTTTGAAAAACCGCCCGTTGCTTGCTCTGTGCATTGCATCCTTTGCCCTGCTCGTTTTTTATACCTCGAATGTGCAGACCACAAAATGGGTCTATCAGATTTATTTTCAAAACACGCAGCTGCTCACCGTCGCCAACCTGATCGGATCCATTTCCTCTGTGGTGATGATCCCCTTCGTCGGAAAAATCGTCCGCAGGTTTGGCAAAAAGCTGGCGGTGTCGGTTCCGCTGCTCATTAGTATCGTTTTCGGCTCCGTGTTTTTGTTTATCCCAATGCCCCGCAATGGGATGCTCGGACCCGCGCTATATATGGTATGTCTGATTGTGCTCCAATTCGGCGGGGCGCTCTTCCAACTGGTTTGTTGGGCCATGGTAGCGGATTGCACCGATTACCGGCAGCTCCAAACCGGCTACCGGGAAGAAGGGTCTGTTTACGCATTTTACTCCCTGTTTCGGAAGCTTGCGCAGGGGTGTGGGAGCCTCTTTGATCATTCTTTCTATGACATGGGTCGGATATGAGGCGAAGCTGGGCGCAAACCAGCTCCCGGGTGTGGGGAGCGGATGAAAAACATGGCGATCCTTTTGATGCTGCTGGGAGCCGTGATCATGGCGGTCGCCCTGCTGCTAGTCTATAACATTGACAAACAAAAGGAGCATGCCATGAAGGCTGCGCTCGGCGGCGAGCCGGAAGGGCTGGATATCGCTCAGGCGTTGCAAGTTAACGGAGACTGATCTGCAAGCTAATAAAGAAGAAAACGCCTCCTGTCCGCACAATCTGGAGCGGTGCACCAATCTGCGGGCAGGAGGCGTTTCTTTCTCCATGCGACGGGCTTTATGCCGCAATGAAATCCAGAATTTTCATATGGTCAAGATAGAAATTACGCAGCCAGTCGGCGTCCCCGCTGAGCAGGCCGCCCATAAAGGCCATGTGGTCGCGGCCTTCCACAACGGGCATCACGTTCCATATGCCGGGCTGGATACTGCCGCTATCGTAATTCATGCCGGGCTCCGAAAGTGGGCGCAGAGCGGAGATGGTGTTGACAAGCCCGTCGTTTTGCCGCCATTCGGCGTTGATCTCCAAGCCGAATGAGGTGGTATAGGGCTCCGCCTTCCGGCCGATCAGGAAAGATGGGGCCTTGAATATCGTCTCCATCGAGGAAATGGGCACCCAGTTGCCTTTGCCGTCCGCTTGCGTTGCGCAGGCGGCATAGGAGAAATAATAGATGCCTGGCTGCACTTTGATCTGGCAATTGAGGTCATATGCGCCGCGCAGCGAGAGGTCGTAGCCGGCATGATCGCGGCTGGAGGTGAAATTCAGCATTTCGGACAGCCGGGCGACGTTGAAGGCATAGGAGCCGGGCAAGGTGGTGAGCCCAAACTGGCTCAGCTGAAAGTCATACATCCCGTTGACAACGGGCAGGTTGCCGATTGCTCCCGCCAGCGTTGTAAGCGGCAGGTAGATGGCGCCGGTCGCGTCATCCTCCCGCATGGCGCCATCCATGGTGGTGCCGTTATGAGGCGCGGCCAGCGTGGTCACGCTGTAAATCCAGCTGTCCATTCCTCCACGGAAGAAGGGAGAAACATCCGTTGGGGAGGCATCGATTTCCTCCTGAATGCCTTCACATGCGATCTGTGTGAAAAGCCGCACCGTAGCTCCGCCAAAGCTGTGGCCAAAGAGGTGAATTCTTTTCTCCGGCCCCCAGCCGGAGAAAAGAGGCTGTGCATATGTTTTGCCATAGCGGTCGTGATTATGAGCAGCAGAGTGCGCTGCGCCGTAATCCACCGTTGTTCCCGTCAGCTGTGCATAAAGCTCACAGGCACGGTCCCATGCGCTGGAAATCGGCCCAACGGAAGCCGCATAGCAGTCATAGCCTTCCGATTCCAGGTAGGCTAGTAAGCTGCCGGTCGTCATGCCCCAGTATGGGGCAACCTCATTGACCGTGTCGTAATTACCCCAGCCGCCCAGACCGTGGACGAATACACAGGGCGTGTCTGTCTGCGGCTGTGGAGTTCCCTTTGCGGGAAACCCGAACAGTGCCAGAAGCAGTTGTATGATGGTGAGCAGTGCCGCTGAAATTTGCTGTAACATGCAAATCCCTCCCCTTTCTTCGTAAATTCTTGTTTTGAATCATATCGGAATTCTGATATGATATAAAAGTATAGCATAAAAAGGAAAACTTTTTCAAGCGATTTGTTGAATATTCAATCAACAATAATATAAAGGGGAGAGATCAGATGAGGGATGCGCAGCAGCAGGCAGCAGATTTTGCGCGGGAACATGGCCTTTCGCTTTCCGCGCAGGGGAGGTTTATCGATCTCGTTTCGGAAATTGGTGAATTGGGAAAGGAAATACTGAAGGCAACCGGCTATGAGACGGAGCCATTTACCAACCATAAGGAGATTACGCAGGAGATGGGCGACTGCCTGTTTTCTATCCTGTGTCTGTGCAGCTGCCTGGGGCTGGATGCACAGGATGCGTTGGAACTGGCGCTGCAAAAATATGAGGAGCGGTTTGTAGAAAAAGGTCATGTCGGCTCCGGAAAAACGATTTAAGAACGGGAAGCGATGATAAATGGAACTTGAAATCAGAGAATATTGTGAGGCGGATCTACCTGGGATGGCCGAGATTTGGAATGCGATTGTGGAGCAAGGCGACAGCTTCCCCGCAGGAGGAGCGGATGGCGCTTAACCGGGCGCGCGCCTTTTTTCAGCAGCAGACGTTTTCAGGCGTGGCTGTGGATGAAACCGGGGCGCTGCAAGGGCTTTATATTCTGCACCCCAACAACGTGGGCCGATGTGCCCACATAGCGAACGCCTCCTACGGTGTGCGCCCTGGCTGCCGGGGCTACGGTGTAGGGGAAAGGCTGGTGAGGCATTCGCTGAAGATGTGCGCCCGGTTTGGTTTTCGCGGGCTACAGTTTAACGCCGTAGTCTGCACGAACAGAGCGGCGATTCATCTTTATGAAAAGCTTGGCTTTACCAGGCTCGGCGTTACGCCGGAAGGGTACCGGATGAAGGATGGGAGCTTTCAGGATCTGTGGCTATTTTATAAGCGTGTTACTTAACGAAAAAAAAGCCGTTGGGGCGCCATCTGTAAGGAAGGCGCCCCAACGGCTTTTTATCAGATTCTTTTTTCGGTTTGTGTGATCATAATCTGATGCTCGTTATACTTGTGGATATCAATCTATTTTAGAAAAAAGTATAGAGATGTCCCTAGGGATAATTTTTACACCGATATCTTGTTCTTCCCATTTAAGTTCGACGCCGAGCCATTCCGATACCTTTGATGAAGAGAAAGGTAAAAAGGGATGCAGCAGAATGGCGATATTGGCAATTAAATACGCACAATGACTGATCGTGTTTCTGCATTCTTTGAGATTGCTGGCCCTTGTTTTCCACGGCTGTTTGGCATCATAATAGGCGTTACCAAATCGAACAACTTCAAATATTTCTTCAAGAGCCTCACGAAAGGTACCTTTTTCTATTTTTGTTCCAACGGTTTGTACAACAGCCGTATTCGCTTTTTAATATTAGCATCAATAATTGCAGGCGTAACTTGACAATCAAGAAACTTAACAGCAAAGGCAAGTGTACGGTTGACCAAGTTTCCCCAAGCGCCAACCAGCTCTGAGTTGTTTTGCTTTTTGAATTCTCTCCAAGAGAAATCAGTGTCTCGTTTTTCAGGTCCATTGGCAATAAAGAAATACCTTATTGCATCCGGATTGTATTCCTCTGCAAGATCCGTAGCCCAGACAGCCCAGTTTTGACTGGTGGAGATTTTTCTTCCCTCAAGTGTCATATATTCGCTTGAGATAATGTTATCCGGCAAATGCAGTCCGTCTCCGTGAGCTAACAAAAGTGAAGGCAAAATGATCGTATGAAAAGGTATATTGTCTTTGCCGTGTACATAGTAGTGACGGCTTTCTGTTCCATACGCTTCTTTGAAATCAATTCCTCTTTCTTCACAAAGAACAAATGTGGCTGACAAATAACCTAGAACATTCTCTGCCCATATATAGATTTTCTTATCCTCGTATCCGCGCTTGGGAACATCAATACCCCAATCAAGATCACGTGTTATCGCACGATCTCGGAGTCCTTCAGCAATATATCTTTTTGTAAATGCAATAGCGTTTTTGCGCCAATACGGATGGGCATCGAGAAACTCACAGAGCTCATTTTTTAGTTTTGATATTTGTAAAAATAATTGTGTTGTTTCTCCGAAAGATAGTGGCGCACCACAATCCGCACATTTTGCATTAATAACAGTATCCGCGTCTAGAACTTCTCCGCAGGTATCACACTGGTCCCCGCGAGTAACAGAACCGCACGCAGGACAAATCCCGACAATCAGTCTATCTGTGAGTACCTTTTTACATGCAGGACAGAAAGCCTGTTTGACTGTTCGTTCTTCTATATAATCACTGTTATATAGCCTCTTGTGAAATTTTGAAACAAATTCTTTATGTCTCGGATCTGACGTCTTGGTATATAGATCATACGAAAAACCGAGTTTCTTGAATACGTCGCAGAATTCCTTGTGATAATGCTCGCTAATTACTTCCGGCGTTGAATTTTCTTGCTTTGCTCTGATGGTAATCGGTGTACCATGGCAATCGCTACCGGATACATAAAACACGCAGTTGCCCTTGGCCCTGAAATAACGGGCTAGAACATCTCCCGGAAGAAGAGCTGCTATGTCCTATGTGGAGCGAACCATTTGCATATGGCCATGCTCCTCCTACAATGATGTTTTCCATAGTTCGTACCTCATTTCTTATAGTTGTAACACTTAGTTGTTATGCAGATAAATCTGCAAATAAAAAAAACGCTCTCACCCCCATACATAGTACAAGGGACGAGAGCGAAAAACTCACGTGTTACCACCCTAATTCACTTGTTTCTCACGATAACAAGCCTTATCAAGTTCGGATAGGAAATGATCTATCGAAACTTTATCGCTATTACGGGCGATCCCGGCGTAGCCTAACCCAAGGGCTCGGTACGCAGCTCGGAGACCATGTTCAGCAAAATCCACTTCACCCATTCACAGCACATCCGAAGATGATGGGATTCTCTGAAAAGTTTTCGTTGCTTACTCTTTCTCGTCATTGCTATTATATTTAGTATACTACAAATTTGATGAAAAAGCAATATTGAAAAACGTATTTATTAGATTGTTTACAAAATCGAAGGGAAACAACTTCTTTACGAAGTGTCTCCCTTGGGGCGGAGGCTGAAATGTGTGGTCTCAGGTGCAAAAACAGCTAGGCCACAAAAAGCAATTGTTAATTTAAGAAGGGGTTCTGCAACATGTTTTGCATGTTACAGAACCCGTTTTAAATTTTATAAAATCAATTGTGGTTATTTTTTAGGGGAATCCTAAAATTTTTCACTGCCCCCGATAGCCAACACGATAATTGCCCAGAAGAGCTGATACAAAAGCAGCTGTACCACGCCGAGCATCGTGACATCCGAAGTGAAGCACAGCACGCCTACCAGCGCCGCGCCGAGCGCTGCCGCTGCTATATGGAGCACGGTGAGCAGCTTGGCGCCGTTTTGCAGCGTGGCGCAGGCCGCCACACTACGCAGAAAGTTTTGAATGCGCCCATCATGGACGATACCCGCATTTGCCCGCTGAAGAACGGTGGTGCGGTATTTGCGGTAGAGAGCGCCCGCTTGCGCACTGATTACCTTCACGCAGTTTTGCGGCAGACCGAAGGTTTCCTCCACAAAAGAATCAGTAATATTGGGGTCGGAGGTGCGCACGAGTATGGTAATGCCCTTATGCTCCAAATTTTTCAAATGCTCCGCAACATTAGGGTCTGCCTGATAGCTAACAACGAAAAGCGCGCTGACCAACCCGTCCACGGCGAGATACATCACCTGGCGGCCGTCATGCCGATAACGCGCTTCGCTCTGACGCGCAGGGAGCTCCACATTGTGATGCTGCAAAAGCTCCCGGTTGCCAACAAGAATACGCCTGCCATGAATCCAGCCGGAGAGGCCCATGCGATCTTCATAGGATAAATCCTCTACAGGCGGAAGAATCTTCCGATTGCCGAGGATCACACTGTCAAAGACTTCTCCAAGTGGACCACCCGCTGAAATGACCAGCGCGGCAGCGTCCAAAATCGCTTCGTCCATGCGCATGCCATGAAAGGATTTAAACCCGTGGATATTGCAGCCGCCATGTTGAAAAATATCCGACGAGTCGAACACAACGGCGTTTGTCTCGCCGCAATCCTCTGCGGCGGCGTAGCCGGAAACCATGGCGCCGCCGGCATTGAGGGAGCGGTTCGCGCGGGAAAGCGGCAGGGCCGCGCCCAATGAGAGGGCTGCGGGCATCGAAATGCAGAATAGCGCGGTCATAGCAGAAAAGCCATATACAACATTTTTCTGAAGGATGGAAACGGCAATTCCCACAGCAACCGAAAGCGCTAGTACGGCAGGGACGAGTTTCACACATAGCCTGTCGGCCGGCTCCAGATGCTCGGATAGCGCGCGGAAGCGCGCCGGGAAAGCCGTGCGGGAGGAGAAGCGAACGTCCGGATCGCCAAGCAGAAGGCCGCGGCCGATCTCATAAGCATCCTCCTCATTTGGAACCTTTTGCACGGTATATAGTGGAGATTCCTGCGTGCAGAATTGAAAATTGCGCGCAATGCTGCTTGCCAACATCGCTTTGCCTGTCATACAGGCAGCCAATAATAGGCCGGCCGCAGCGCCGAACAAATGCGCCACAACATTGGCGCCTGGAGAAAAGAAGAGGAAAAGAATATTTTGGATCAGAGCGAATACGGCGGCAATTGCCGCGCCTGAATCCGCAGTGCATTTCAGGCGGCATAGTGCCCGCAGACCGCTTCGGATGACGGGGAGAGTCATCAGGCAAACGCCTGCCAGCAGGCACAGGTGGATCACTAGATAAAGCTTTTGATCCGCGCTGAACAAAGTGAGAGGCCCCTTCTCCCTGGAAGAAGGCGAATGCTTGAGGCAAGATTCCGCATATGATCAGCGATAGCTCAGTTAGCCAGGCGCCAGCCGCACATCGTTTTTCTATTGCGGCTCTGCGGCGGAGCAGGCTGCGCAGCGGGGCCTTTTGTGAGGGAGTGGTATATTCTCCAATCGGCCCGTTTTGCGCATCTGCCGGCCGCTCTTTTGCGGCGTCCGGAGCGGGGGACGGTTCGACGGGGCTTTCTGCGGGGAAAGCGGGCTCCTCCACAGCGGCAAGCTTAAATTTCTTGATCTTTTCTTTTCGGATGGCATGCAGGCGCATCTCCGCTTCCTCTTCATCGAGTGTGGAAGCGGGACGCTCCTCCTGAAAGCCTTCCAGAAGCAACTGGCCATCCACCATATCCTTGGGGAACTGCTTTTCAGGAGCGCTCGCTTGCGGGGGAAGGATGTCCAGCGAGCCTACCTCCCGCGTTTTTCCCTGATCAAGCACCGCACCGATTTCCTCTTCGGCGGCAATTAGCGTGGGCAGAGGTTCCAAATCGGCGGTAGCGCTCAGCGCGCTTTTTTTGCGAATAAGCCCGGGCCGATCGATGAGAGGCGCTCTTTCCTGCCCCGGCTGCGGTTCAATTGGAATTTTTATTGTGGGCTCACGGAAAAAACGCTCCCGATATTTATCTGCGCCCAGCAAGGGCTGCCCTACTTTTGGCATCTCCCAATTTTCACGCGCACCGCCAATCAGACCGCCGCGTTCCGCTGTAGGGTCAAATGGCTCCTGCATGCCGGTGATCGGCTTCAAAACCTCTTCCATCTGAACAAGGCGTTCCGCGGGAGACAGCATCGGAGGTTCTTTTGCGGGCGGAGGTTCCAGTTGCGCGGTTATGGGTGGCGGAGCATCCTCCTGGAGAGGCGCCTCCTGCGCGGTAGGCGGCGGGGAGAGCGGATCGAAAATATCGCCCGTTTCCTCAAACAGGGGAAGAAGCGGCTCAAAGGTCTCCTCTTCCACTGCATCTTTTGCCTTGTCCAGCGCGATGGAAGGGCCGTCGCCTTCTATGCCGGGGAGAGGGGATCTCTCCGGCTCTGGCTGGGCAGACGGCTGCGTTTTATGTTCAGAAAGGAGGGCTTCGATTTCTTCCAGAGACCACAAATGGGAAGGCTGCTGTGCGCCCGTATCCGGCATGGATTCAGCCTCCATTAAAATATCATCCAGCGAAAAAGGAGAGGACTGCTCTAAATCATAGCGATCGTTCAATTTTTGTCACCCCAAATAAACAACATAACGTTTTTTTGGCGGAAAAACGAATCAAACCGGCTCATTTTTTAGGCCGGACGGAGGAAAGGCCGGCTCTCTGCCGCGCCACTTCATACATCAAGATTCCGGCGGCGACAGAAGCATTGAGAGAATTGATTTGCCCCTTCATTGGCAGGGAAACGATAAAATCACATTTTTCTTTTACCAAGCGGCCCAACCCGTGCCCCTCGGAGCCAATCACGAGCGCGGTTGGGCCGGAATAATCGGTTTCACAGTAGGGCGCGCCGTCCATGTCGGCGCCATAGATCCAAAGGCCCTCTTTTTTGAGTTCGTCAAGAGTGGTAGCAAGGTTGCCAACCCGGGCGACAGGCAGATATTCCAGTGCACCCGCGGCAGCCTTGGAAACGGAGAAACTTAGGGATGCAGCGCGCCGCTTGGGGATGATAACGCCATGCGCGCCTGCGGCCTCCGCCGTACGGATGATTGCGCCGAGATTGTGCGGATCCTCCAATTCGTCGCATACAATGAAAAACGGGGCTCACCGCGCTCCTTGGCGAGGGCTAAGAGCTCCGCCACGCAAGCATAGGCATGAGCGGCAGCATAGGCGGCAACACCTTGATGATTGCCTTGCCCGCAGAGAAAATCCAGCTTTTTGGCATCGACCTCTTTGATGACGATTCCCTTTTCCCGCCATTCGGCAAGAATTCGGCTGATCGAGCCGCTGCGGTCTCCACGCGCAACCAAAAGGCTATCGATGGCGCGGCCGGCCCGCAGCGCCTCCATAACGGAATTGCGTCCGATTATCAGGTCTGTTTGCGCTCCGGTTTTTGGCTGCACCATATGGCGATTCCCCGCTTATCTTGTATAATATCTGATATTATACCACATTTTGCAGTGGATTGACAGCAAAATTCCTCCTTTCCTTTGCATTTGCAACAGGAAATATTTACCTAAAAAAGGAAAAAAGAAAGCGATAAAAACGGCCAGATAAAAATAGCCGGTAGCCTTCTGTTTGCGTGAACAGCTGATATCTCTTAGCCCCCCGTGTTATTTGGGCAGGCTTTGCATCTAAAACGGGCCTGCGGTTGATGCGGGAACACTGTAGAGGCGAACTGCGTTCGCCCGTTTTAATCCTTGTATAAACACATGTGGATTCACCATGCTGTTATCCCGGCCTGCGGGCGAACACAATTCGCCCGTACGTATATAAAAAATAGCTGGTAACAAACTGTTCCCGTAAGCAGTGCGTATCTCTTTGTTCCATCGGGTTATGGTAGGCCTTGCTTTGTTACTCGCTACGCTTCGTGATAAAAATAGTTTGCGATAAAAACTGTTTTGCTGTGGCCTCTTGCATAAAAGTGTGAAATATGATAAACTCAGATAAAAAATGAGGGGGATAACTCTTCGTTTATGGCGGTTTTGTTAAATTGCCGTTAGAGATATGGGAGGAACGAGTGATGGGAACCTGCCCGAAATGCGGAGCAAAATTGAAGAAAACAGATTGGCGGCCGAACTGCTGGAATTGCGGCGTGAACATTATGTACTATGGAATGGAAGCGCGCCTGGATGAGGATGCAGAACGAGCGGAAAAAGAATTTGGGAAACTCTATCACATGACGGCGGGGATTAAAACGTCGTTCATCGGGTCGAAATTCGCGTATGCACGATGGATTTTAACGCTGCTGTGTATTGGCGCGTTGTTTTTGCCGTTGGTAAAAATCAATGTGACACTGCCATACCACATGGTGGAGGGAGCGTCCTACGGTATCTTGCAAACAGTGATGTTTGTAAAGGATATGGATTTTGGCGGCGTGATTGCGGCGTTTAGCTCTCCAGTAGTGGGAGATACGCTGATCAGACTGTGCGCAGCCGTGGTATGCCTGGCGGTGGGCGCGCTGATGGCGGTGCTGAACCTCATTTTGATCCTGCGGGCGTATACAAAGAGCGGTGGAATTCTGCTGGCAGTGCGTTGGGGAATTGGCCTAGGGGCAATGGTAGCGGGAACGGTACTGTTTCAAATGGCAATGAAACCGGAGGGCCTCGCCGGGATTTTGAGCGGTCAGCTGTCTTTTGGCATCTATATAGCGTTAGCGCTGTTTCTGATAGTATTTGCACTGCAAGTGGCGATCCTCTCGCGCGGAGGAATCCCAATGCTGCCGACAAAGTCGGAACGGATGCAGAGGCGGCGCAGCAGGCGTTGGAAAAAGAGCAGGTTGCAGCTGGTGCTTAAGCGGATGCCGGCCACAACATGACGGGGGAATCACGCGGTTTTAAGATGGAAGCCGCGTGATTTTTTATTACGAAGCGAGTAACAAAGCAAAGCCAGTTACGACCCCACGGGGCTAAGAGATATCAGCTGTTCACGGGAGCAGGCGGCTTGGAAGCAGCCTTTAGGGGCCTCATATAGATGCACACAGTGCGCCTATGCAGCCGTTTTTATCTAAGTGGCCATACACAGCGGAATTTGTGGATCGAATCAGAATAGGCAGGAGAGGATGGGCAGTCGATGTCACGTGCGGTACCAACGAGAGAGCAGTTAGAGTGGGCAGATTGTGAACTTGGTGCAATTTTTCATTACGATATTACAGTATTTGAGCAGGATTATCGGTTTCGAAGAAGCTGGGGTTATCAGCCCTCCCCGCAAATCTTTGCGCCCGATGCGCTTGATACAGATCAGTGGATCAGAGCCGTGGCAAAGGCAGGCGTTCGATATGCCGTTTTGGTGGCAAAGCATTGCACTGGTTTCGCCCTATTTCCAAGCAGCGCGAATCCATACCATGTGGGCAATTCGCCTTATGGGGAGGATATTGTGAAAAGCTTTGTAGAATCCTGTAAAAAATATGGGATCAAGCCGGGCGTGTACTATTCCACCGTGTGCAATGCCTATGAAAATGTGGATAATCCGGGGCTGGTGCGTACCAAGGATGCAGGCGATCAAAAACATTACAATAAAGTTGTGGAAACCCAACTGACAGAGTTATGGTCTCGCTATGGGGAATGGTTTGAAATCTGGTTTGATGGCGGTACGCTTTCTGTGGAGAAAGGTGGGCTTCCTATTGCCCCGTTACTCCTGCGTTATCAGCCGAACGCTATTACCTTCCAGGGCGATAAGCTAAAGAAGAAAAATAATTTGCGTTGGGTAGGCAATGAGAAGGGGAGGCTCCTTTTAACTGCTATTCCACCACGAACGATCAGAGCCAATCGGAAGGAACGGTTCAGGACGCTGCGCTTGGCAGGGGTAACCGCAACGGCACCGAGTGGAAACCGGCGGAGTGCGATATGCCAATCCGCAAAGATAACGAATGGTTCTATATTGATGGCCATGATAAAAAGGTGATGAGCGCAGATCAGCTGTTTGATACATATACCAAAACAGTCGGAAGAAACTGCAACCTGCTATTGGGGTTGTAATCGACCGGCACGGCCGTGTGCCGGAAGCGGACGCCAAGGTCTTGGCACAGCTAGGGCAAAAAATAGACGACCGTTTTTCCACCCCCATAGCGTCGGCACAGGGGGAGGCCGACGGCCTAACGCTTACTTTTCCAGCCTACCAAAAGGTTGATACAGTGGTATTGGAGGAAGAATTGGCAAATGGACACTCCGTTTTTGGGTTTGCCGTGGAAGCGCATACGAAAAAAGGGCTGGAAGCAGGTTTTTGCGGCGGAAACAATTGGGCATAAACGCATCGCACGATTTCGAGCTGCCTATGCGGATGGGGTTCGGCTCCGTGTGACAGACGGCCGCCAGGGCGCGCAGCTTCGGGGTTTCCAGGCGTATTGGCTGGACTGTTATTCTTTGGCTCAAAAATCTAGGCTTTTATGGACCGGCCGTTTATAAACCGGATCAGTTCAAGTGACCTTCTACTTTTTCAAAACGAACCTCCCAGGCTTTGGCAGGGCAAAATGCCGCCGGAGCCCGGGAGGTTTTCGTTGCACAGCGGGGCAATCAGAGCTCTCCGCCTGCCGTTCTATCAGAGATATGCGCCAGTGCTATTAAGAAATGATTGACATTTTTTAAAAGCAATCGATTTCAGATCAATACAGCAATAGCCGAGGACGAAACAGCCCTGCCTATCTTCGGATTACCATGCCTGCGCCCAACAGCGCTCGTTCATCTGCTTTTCCGTCTTTTACGACGCACTTTCCGTTAATATAGACGGAATCAATGCCGATTGGGCGCGTTGGCTCGTCTCCAATATTGGAGACGGCCGCGGCGTCGAAAAGCGTGAGATCGGCCGCATAGCCGGGCTTTAAATAGCCGCGGCCGGCAATGGAGAAGCGATCTGCCACAGCGCCGGTCATCTTGCGAACCGTTGCTTCCAGTGGAATACCTTTGCCCTCGCGCGACCAGGCTAGGAATTTTGGAAAACAGGAGTAAGCGGCCGCATTTTGTACGCCTTTTCTTCAATCCATGCATCCGTCATGAAAATGGACGGCTGGTGGCGAATCAAGCGGGTAATAATTTCATCGTTATAATAACGGTACATATTGAGCCTGCCCTTGCCTTCGCTCAGATCGACAAGCCTGATATATGCATCCAGATCAGATATGCCCCATTCGCGGGCGATTTCCGTCACGCGCTTCCCACAGAGGGTTTCATAGCCGTCCCCAATCCAGGCAACCTGCATATCATCAAAGCCGAATCCGAGCATTTTAACGGTTGCGCCGATCATAGCGCGCAGCTTCAGATGGGTCCAGCGCGTGTGGCGCTGATCCGAAGGCAGGGAGAGATACCAATTCGGCAGGACGACTGTGATAACCGAAACGCCAAAGGTCATGGAATACAGGTCATAGCAGAAATCATAGCCTTCTGAACGGACTTGGTCGATTTGTGCAAGGCTCTCCTCCACTGTTTTCCAAGAGGATTCGCCCACGTAGATGAGATGGGAATACTGCATTTTGACACCCGTTCGTTTGGTCAGCTCAATCATTTCATCCAGTGCCCGCAGATTGTGCGGCCTGCCTCCAAAGGGCGGATTGTAGGAGGTGGAAGCGGCGGAACAAGCCCTCTCATGGACGGTGAGCACACCGCCGTGTTTCGCCACAATACGTGCAGCACCCTCCAGCTCGTCGGCTGTGGCATATCTATCCGGCTCGTACATCAATCCAAAAGAAGCGCCAAAAGCCCCATCGGAAAGAGAACGCTCCAGAATTTCATCGCGCTTTTTCATTTCCTGCCCTGTAAGCGGCCGGTTTTCATACCCGCAGATACCGATCCGAATGGGGCCGTGGCCCTGAAGAGGCACCATATTCAAAGGCGTCAGTTTGGCGGCGGAATCACACCAGCCGGCGAAGGTGGAAAAATCACCCTGAGCATCCCCTACCTGAAATAGGCCGCTTCCAAGCAGGTTCTTGTAAGGGGTGCCAGGATCATAGCCAAACGGGGCGAATCCGCAGTTGCCAACAACCTGTGTGGTGATGCCTTGCTCTGCAAAGGGGATGAAAAATGGCAGTGGATTCTGCCGCGCGGCGAACCAATCGTTGTGGGAGTGGGCATCGATAAATCCCGGCGCTACCGTGAGCCCCATACAATCGTATGCTTCTCCATCAAATCCCTCCGGCGCTTTGCCACAGGAGACCGCTTCAATTTTATCCTTTTCGGTTATGACATAGCCTTGAAAAGCCGGGGCTCCGCTGCCGTCGATGATCGTTGCATTTTTGAACAGCCTTTTCATACAATGACCCCTTTCTTGGATTACAATTAAAATAATAAAATAGAATATATTGAAGTGATTTTAGTATAGAATAGCCAAAATAAACTGTCAAGCAAATTCACAATACAAATGATCTGATTTTGTCGAAAAACGCTTCGTGTCACATTTTGAATCGCCTGCATACAATAGTGTAAACTGGTTTGATGGGGGATTGAATGATGGAGCAAAAATACAATGCACGGTTTCTCGGGGCCAACACGCCGGAAGGTTTTATTTCTCTGTTCGATGAATTGTATGACCCGGCAGAAGATTGGCGCGCCTATATCATCAAGGGCGGCCCGGGCACAGGAAAATCCAGGCTGATGCGCAGAGTGGCAGACGAGCTGGAGCAGGCGGGCTATACGGCGCAACGTGTGTTGTGCTCTTCCGACCCGGATTCTTTAGACGGCGTTATTTTCCCGCAGATACGCGCGTGTATTGCCGACGGCACTTCGCCTCATGTGATTGAACCGCGGTTCCCCGGCGCTGTGGAGGAGCTTGTAAACCTCGGTGATTACTGGGATGCGGAACAGCTGCGTGTGCATGCGGAAGGAATTCGCGCCGCGGCCCTCAAAAACAGCGCTTATCATCAACGGTGCATCGGATTCCTTTCCGCAGCCGGTTCGCTGGCTAATGATACGCTTCGGATCGCCTTGGAATGCGCCAATACGGATAAGATTGCCGCATACGCCTCGCGCTTTGCTGCGCGGGAATTTGGGGCGGGCATGGGCGTGTCGGCCGGGAAAGCCGATGCTTCCTCAGCGCAATTACCCCGAAGGGGTTTGTGATGTGCGCTGATCTGATTGCCGAGCAATGCGACCGTGTGATCGTGCTGGATGATGCATACGGGGCGGTATCTTCCTTGATCCTTGACAGGCTGCGCTCCTATGCGCTGGCGGCGGGGGCTGGATGTGACGGCCTGCTTGTGCCCGATGAGTGCAGGCAAGCTCATTGAGCATTTGATCATCCCAAAGCTTCGGCTCTGCCTGTTTACCGCAAACCGGTTCCATCCCGCGCCGGAGGCCGCTGCGCCGTATCCACGCACGCCGCTTTATGGATGAGGAAGGAATGAAAACGCACCGTTACCGCCTTCATTTCAATGCAAAAGCAGAGGCGGAGCTATTGGCGGAGGCAATCCATATGCTGGAGAACGCAAAGGAGACGCACGATATGCTGGAGGCGTTTTATATCCCCGCCATGGATTTTAAAAAGGTTGAAAAAAGGGGCGCGCAGATCACACAGGCACTGTTGGCACGCGCAAAGCGCATGGAGAAATAGACAAATTTGTGAAGCTTTTTTTGCAGGCTGTTTTTTCACAGCCTGCATTTTGTTACCCGTATGCTGCATATGATTTTTTAACGCATGTTTTATTTATAAGATAGGGGCAGATGCAAAATAGCGATTGAATTTTCATGCAGAATTGGTTACAATGAAAATATCTTTCAAAATGATAGGGGTTCTGATTTGAACCGATACGAAGGAGCTGTCTGCCCAGTTTGCGGACAGGCCTTTACACAGGGGGATGACGTGGGTGTTTGCCCGGCATGTGGCACACCGCATCACCGTGCCTGTTGGATGCGTGAGGGCCGCTGTGCCAATGAGAAAAAGCATGCCTGCTCCGGATATACGTGGCAGGGGGCGCCACAAGAGAAAAATGCATTTGAGGAGAAAACAGAGCTCGGGATTATTTGCCCGCGCTGTGGCACAAACAGCCCAAGGGATACCCTCTTTTGCCCAAACTGCGGCCAGCCGCTCGGTGCGCAGCAGCCGGGCGGTTATTCGCCGTTTGGCGGGCAGCCTTATGCGCAGCGATTTGTCACGAATGTGCCGCCGGATGAAAAAATTGACGGCATTCCGGTTGCGGAGGTTGCGGCCTATGTTCGAACAGGGACGGTCAGCTATCTCTCGAAATTTTTCCGCATGGACCGTGAAAAGAAAAAAGATCGGCTGGAACTGGGCCGCGTTTTTCTTTTTCGCCGTTTTGGTTTTTTTATCGAAAGCTGTATGCAGCCGGCGCTGTTGTAACGTCGCTGCTCCTGGCGCTGTCGGTTGCGTTCTCTGGCCCGCTGGAGCAATATATGGAGGCCTATCTTCAGTATGCACAAGCCGCTATGCAGGGCCAGGCAGCAGCGGAATCGGCCTTGGCGGCCCTGTGGGGCGCGATGCCGCTGGCAACCCTGTTCCTGGGGCTCCAGCTTGTGCTACATGTTGTGTGCGCGCTGATTGCCAACCGGCTGTATTTTAAAAAACGACGGGGGACCTGCACGCGCTCCATGAGCAAACGCTTGGGGAGAGCGAATACCGGCTCCAGCTCTTTAAGAAGGGTGGAACGTCGCTGCTGTTCGGCTTCAGCTCTTATGTGCTGTATGACATCGCCTATATGCTGGTCATCCAGCTTTTGGCCCAAATTTTATAAGATCATATTAGGAGGATTATAGGATGAAAGTAAAAAAGCGATTATTCCGGCCGCGGGTATGGGCACGCGCGTGCTGCCCGCTTCTAAGGCTGTGCCGAAGGAAATGCTCAATATTGTGGATAAGCCGGCCATTCAGTACATCGTTGAAGAGGCTGTTGCCGCCGGGATTGAGGATATCCTGATTATTACCAACCGCGGCAAGGGCGTCATAGAAGATCATTTTGACCATGCCTTTGAACTGGAGACGAACCTCAAAGACAACGCCTCCAAGCAGCATATCTATGAGGAGCTCAAGGCGATTGCGAACCTGGCGAACGTTTATTTTATCCGCCAGAAGGAGACAAAGGGCCTGGCGGATGCAATCCCTGCGCGCAAAATCCTTTGTAGGCAATGAACCGTTCGGCATTCTGTATGGCGACGACGTGATCCTCTCGGAAGACCCGGTCATCGGCCAGCTTTGCCGCGCGTATGAGGAGTTTGGTTTCGGTGCGGTGGGCGTGAAGGAAGTGCCGCGTGAGGATGTGCCGAAATATTGCACATTGGATGTGACACCCTTTGCGCGACAATATCATGAAGTGCAATAATATCATCGAAAAGCCTACGCCGGATCAGATTATGTCCTGCTATTCGATCCTTGGCCGCGTTGTTATGCCTCCAGAGATTTTTGGCATCATTGAGCAGACCCCGGTGGACAAGAAAAGCGGCGAGGTCTATTTTACTGATTCGATGGTCACGCTCGCCAAGCAAAGCGGTCTGACAGCGGTGGATTTTGTCGGCACGCGTTACGATATGGGCAACAAGCTCGGCATCATGAAGGCAAACTGCGAGGTCGCGCTGACGCACCCGGAGATTGGCGCAGATTTCAAAGCGTATCTCCAAGAGCTTGTCAGAACATTCTGACGAAATTTGCATAGAACGGCCCGCCTCACTGTAGCCGAGGGGGCCGATTGTTTTTATGAGGGGGAAGGAAGCGGATGATACTGCCGGGCGAATAACTACGGCTCCTACCGCGTAATGGAAAAGTGCGGGATGCGTAGGGAAGCCCATTTCATCCGGAACCGCACGGGTCGGGAACCGGGCATATGGTACGATGAATTTATTTATGCGCTGCTCAGGGAAAAGCGGGCAACAGGTGAAGAGGCTGGCAGGTAGATACCTTCAAACGAATAAAACGGTCTGTTCCTCAGCATAACTGGAGGAACAGACCGTTTTTGATAGACAGCAAAGCCGGGTGGAAGATGGCGGTTGCCCTGGCAGAAGGAATTGGCGGCGTTATTTTCCGCTTTTCTCCAACTGCATCGGATGCTTTTTGAAGAAATCGACGCGGGGCTCCAAAAACGGAAGGTATGATCCTCAGCCATAAAGAACCGGAGGGGCTCAAAGATATATTGCCAATCCCAAAGCCGCTCGTCTATATGCAAATACTCCCGGATCATTTCACAGCCATCCGGTACGATTGGATGAAACAGGGCGGCGGCAACCCTTACGATATGGAACATATCGATCAACAGCTGCCGGATCTCCGCGGGATCATCGCTTTTCGCCCGCCTGGACCAATCCTTGTTTGCGTCTCGGAGGTAAAGATTAAGCAATTCAAAAAGCTTATCAAAGGCAAACTGGGAAATCAGGCGTTCATATTCCAGAATGACCTGATCGGATCGCGCTTTCACCGGCTCGGTGACGGTGCCGGCCGGATAGACGCCATTGCAATGCTTTTTGCAGCGTGTAAAAACAGGAACGGACCAATCGGTTAAACACATTGGTGACCAGATTCCCCTCATATAGAATGGTGTCGAAGGCGCCGTCCTGTTGCAGAAGCGCTTTCGGCTCAAAGCTGACGCTCTTTTCACCTAGGCTAGCGTTCATAAAATGGATGCGCAACTGCTCCGGTGTATATTGCTCCAAAAAGCTCCATTGCCTTGGGCGGCTTGACGGAGCCGCTGCTGGAAGCCTTTGTTTTGCCGAACAGCAGGTGATGGTTCGGCACAATAACGGGCATTCGGAGGCCTTGATTTAATGCATGAAAAAGGCCCAGTTCCGCAATGCCGTAAAAATAGATGTTATCTTCCCCGATGAACTGATAGGCCTGGGCATCCTCCGCTTTCCACCACTGTTCCCATTGGCGGCCTTCGATCCCGTCGCCCAGATATGCTTTTGGTAAACGATATCGGGGCCCACAGGGATTCCGGCCAAACCCAAAAGGTTAATCCGGCTACACCGTCGGCTTCCGGAACGGGGATGCCCCATTTTACATTGCCGGGAGGCGGAAAGGAACCAGCGTTTTACCGGTGCGATACCGTATTTTATGTTCCTCCAAGAGGGAAACTGCTTGATCCCGATGCGTTAAATCGGCAAACACCAGCGCAGAGGATGCTTTTTGCGGCTCCTGCGTCACGGTAAAGGCAGGCATGGTCTTGATCTCTTGAACTTCCTCCAGAAGCTCCTTTTTCACGTAGATCGCAGGTTTACGCAAAAATTCTTTGATGGTTTTGATAAGCCCCACGCGGTATCGGGGGTCGCCCTCCCAGGAGCGGACTGTGTCTTTCAAAAAGCTCTCATAAGCCGGCAGGTCAAAAAACCAATTGGTGACCGGCACGCGCTTGGGGGCTTGCCGGATAAAGCGCTGATGGGATTGATTAATTCGGCGGGATTATATTGATGTCCGAGCGAGCACTCATCGGCATAAGCGGTTTCTGATTTACAGCCCTGAATGGGGCAGCGGCCTGTTACCTGACGACCATTGAGGAAAGCGCCCTTTTCTTCATCAAAGAATTGGACGGTCTGTTCCAGCTTGAGCGTGCCGTTTTCATAAAGCCGCTTAAAAATAGTTGCGGATAAGTCCGAATGAATACTGCCGGCCTCTCCCAATGCAGAGGCCCCAAACAGATCCAATGAGATCCGGTAGCGGGAAAGCGTTTCCTTCTGCCTTTCGTGGTTTTGGGCAACATAGTCTGCTAGGGCGCCGCAAAAAGCCGTTGGCCACGGCCTGTTCAAAACCGGCCTCTATCGTGGCGCCGTAACAATCTGTGCCGGATACAAAGATCACATTTTCCTTCCCGATTCGATCTCTTAAAAAACGGGCGAAGATATCTGCATGGACGAAAACGCCGCCGACATGGCCAAAATGCAGCTCTTTATTGCCGTAGGGCATGCCTGCGGTTACAACGGCACGTTTCGGAAAGGATGGCCTCCCAACGCCATCGTTTGTCATTTAAACTCCCCCTTCAAAGTTTTATCGTGCCCATTTGTGTTCCACATATGATGATTAATTAGGGCACCGCGTCCTTTGGGCTTTTGCCCGTGTGCTTTTTGCATCATATCATAAAAAGCGGCAAAAGTATACGGGCTTTGCATTTTGCTCAATTGCTAGAGAAGGCTGCTCCCGGATTAGAGCGTTTTTACTGACCGCAGAAGCGATTTGACGCAAAAAAACGGCTGAGGGAGAGGCTAGCGCACTCCCTCAGCCGTTTTTGCATGAACACTGTTTGCTTTATTTATTTGCCAGCTTCTTCAACTGCAACCGCGCAAGCAACCGTTGCGCCGACCATCGGGTTGTTGCCCATGCCGATCAGGCCCATCATCTCCACGTGCGCGGGCACGCTGGAGGAGCCGGCGAACTGGGCGTCGCCGTGCATACGGCCCATGGAGTCGGTCAGGCCGTAGGAAGCGGGGCCGGCGGCCATGTTGTCCGGGTGCAGGGTACGGCCGGTGCCGCCGCCGGAAGCCACGGAGAAGTAGTTCACGCCGTTCTCCATTGCCCACTTTTTATAGGTGCCGGCGACCAGGTGCTGGAAGCGGGTGGGGTTGGTGGAGTTGCCGGTGATGGACACGTCCACGCCCTCGTGCTTCATGATGGCCACGCCCTCGAGAACGTCGTTCGCGCCGTAGCACTTCACCTTTGCCTTCTCACCGTCGGAGTAAGGTGTTTCGCTGATTACGTTGAGCTCGCCGGTGTAGAAGTCATACTCCGTCTTCACATAAGTGAAGCCGTTGATGCGGGAAATGATCATGGCGGCATCCTTGCCGAGGCCGTTGAGGATAACGCGAAGGGGCTCTTTGCGAACCTTGTTTGCCGTACGCGCGATGCCGATTGCGCCTTCAGCGGCTGCGAAAGACTCATGGCCGGCAAGGAAAGCAAAGCACTTTGTTTCGTCCTTTAAGAGCATTGCGCCAAGATTGCCATGGCCAAGGCCAACATTGCGCTGCTCTGCAACAGAGCCGGGGATGCAGAATGCCTGCAAGCCTTTGCCGATGGTGGCGGCGGCCTCGCTTGCCGCCTTCACGCCGGTTTTCAGCGCAATGGCAACGCCAAGCGTATAAGCCCAAACGGCGTTTTCAAAAGCAATGGGCTGAACGCCCTTTACGATTTCTTCCACATTGATGCCCTTGAAAGGCAGAGATCGCGGGCTTCCTCAAGGCTTGCAAGACCATACTCGGCAAGACACTTCTCTATTTTGGCCATTCTTCTCTCTTTGCCTTCAAACATTACATCGTTAGCCATAGTGAATTGTCCTCCTTTATACAGTCTTATTATTCTTCACGCGGGTCGATATACTTCTTCGCTTCATTGAAACGGCCGTAGCTGCCGGTGTTGTTCTTGAGCGCTTCGTCAGCGGAAACGCCGTGGCGGATATCCTCAAGCATCTTGCCGAGCTTTACGAACTCGTAACCGATCACCTGATCGTCATCATCAAGCGCCATGCGGGTGATGTAGCCCTCAGCCATTTCCATGTAACGAACGCCCTTCGCCTTGGTGCTGAACATTGTGCCGACCTGGGAACGCAGGCCCTTGCCAAGATCCTCAAGGCTTGCGCCGACAACAAGGCCCCCCTCGGAGAAAGCCGTCTGGCTGCGGCCGTAGGCCAGCTGCTTGAAGATCTCGCGCATGGCAACGTTGATGGCGTCGCACACGAGGTCGGTGTTCAGGCACTCAAGCAGAGTCTTGCCGGGGAGGATTTCCGCGGCCATAGCGGCGGAATGGGTCATGCCGGAGCAGCCGAGCGTTTCAACGAGCCTCCTCAACAATGCCGTCCTTAACGTTGAGGGTGAGCTTGCAGGCGCCCTGCTGGGGGGCGCACCAGCCGATGCCGTGGGACAGACCGGAAATATCCTAAATCTCATAGGACTTAACCCATTTTCCCTCTTCGGGAATGGGGGCGGGACCGTGATGAGGGCCTTTGGCGACCGTGCACATGTTTTCCACTTCGCGGGAATAGTTCATAATCCGTAACTCCTTTCGATGTTAACATCCATTGGGATCGGTTCCAACACTGGAACAGAACTAAACCCTATTATACTCAAATCCTTCTTTTTCCGCAAGTTTCAAAGCAGAGGTTTTATTTTGGAAAGTGAGAAAAAGGCGCCGTGCCATGGCTCACTTTTGGTGAAAATCGCATACTTGAAGGCGTCCCAAAAGAACACAGGCAGAAAAACCGTGAATCCCTTGCCTTTTTAATCATTCTGTATTAGGATGAGGAAGCATTCTGATAAAGGAATCCTCAGAGGGAGTGGGCGCGGCACAAGCGTTCCGCATATTTTTAGGAAGGTGTTTGTTTGAAACGGGAAAGAGAACGGCGGCCGGTAAGGCCATTTTCACCTGCCCGGGTGATTGCAGCGAGTTTTTTGGGTGTGATCCTCGTAGGAACGGTGCTGCTGATGTTGCCGGTTTCCTCAAAAAATGGGGAGATGCTGCATCCGCTGACGGCTTTGTTTACCGCCACCTCCGCCACCTGTGTGACGGGATTGACTCTGGTAGACCCATATACGCAGTTCACTTTTTTGGTCAGGCGGTGCTGTTGACGATGATCGAAATCGGCGGCATCGGCTTACTGACGCTCACAAATTTTTTCATGTTTTCCTTGCGCAAAAAGCTCGGCCTGCGCACGCTGCGTTTGGCGCAGGAAAATACAAACGCAGGCTCCTTTCACAATATTCGCTCCCTTTTGCAAATCATTGTGGCGACGACGTTGCTGATTGAATCGATCGGGGCGATCCTGCTTTCGCTTCGATTTGTGCCGAAGTATGGGGCGCATGGCGTATGGGTGGCCATTTTTACTTCGGTATCAGCTTACTGCAACGCAGGCTTCGACATTCTTGGAAATGAAACGCCGTTTGGCTCGCTCATCCATTATAATGGGGATGTAATCGTTCTCTATACAGTGATGGCGCTGATCTTTTGGGCGGCATTGGCTTCATGGTGTTTCAGGATCTGTTCTCCTGGCGCAGGCATCGCCACTTGATGCTGCACACCAAGGCCATGCTGCTGATGAGCGCCGCACTGATCGCGGGCGGCTTTTTGGTGTTTTTGGTGGTGGAATTTGACAATCCCAACACGCTAGGTGCACTGCCTTTGTTTCAAAAGCTCAATGCGGCGCTTTTTCAATCTGTATCGGCGCGTACGGCAGGCTTTGCCAGTATCGATCTGAGCAAGATGTACGATTTTTCCAAGGTGATGATGATCTTTCTGATGGTGATTGGGGCCGGCAGCGGTTCCTGCGCGGGCGGCATCAAGGTGACCACCTTCCTTGTGCTGATGATGACCGTGGTATCTGTTATCCGAGGGCGGGATGATACGGTTGTGCTCGGCAGAAGGGTGCCTAAACGGACGGTCTATAAATCCATGACGATTGCCGCGCTGGGCTTTGCAGCGGTTGTGATGAATGCGGCTGTCATCCTGATTACTCTGCCAAACCTGTCCGGTGTAGATGGCATTTTTGAAGCGGCTTCTGCTTTCGGTACGGTTGGAATGACGGCCGGCGTTACCATGAAATTTGGGATCGCTGCGCAGATCGCGACGATTCTGACAATGTTTATCGGCCGGATTGGCCCGATTTCCTTTGCGCTCGCACTGACGATCCGTGGGGAAGGCGGCGGCGGCGAGGTGCTGCCGGAGGGCAAGATTATGGTAGGATAGCACTTTCAATTGAATGGAGGGGGAACGAATGCGTGGATGGAGAAACAAAGCTGCGGCGGTGCTGCTTGCGGCGGCTGTTGTCGCAACGAGTATGGCGCCGGCGTTTGCAAAGGAGAAGGCCCCAGAGGGGGAACTTCGTTTTCGGGAGGATGGCAGTTTTACCATTATGCTGCTGGCCGACGCACAGGATACGAACCGGACGAAGCCCGATACCGTCGAATTGATTGAAGCGTCTCTGGATGAGGTGAAGCCGGATCTGGTCATCCTGATGGGCGACAATATCGCGGGCTCATGGTTTGGCGCGCGTATCCATGCGCAGGAGAAGGCGGAAAAGGCGATTGGAAACATCGTCGGCCCCATTGCGCAGCGGAGGATTCCCTTTGCCCTGGTTTTTGGCAATCACGACCCGGCTTCTCCGCTGACGCTGGAAGAGCAGATAAAAATCTATCAGTCCTACCCCGGCTGCCTGGCAGTGGATGATGGCCCGGCGCTGACTGGCTGCGGAACCTATCGATTGCCAATTCTGCGCGCCAAGGGTGAGAAAGCGGCCTTTCAACTCTGGTTTTTGATTCGGGGAAGGCGAAAGCCTTGTTTCCTACTCCTCTCCCGCGCCAGATCAGATTGCCTGGTATGTGGAGGAGAGCAAACGATTGACGGCGGAAAACGGCGGGGTGCCAATCCCCGCGCTGGCGTTTCAGCATGTTGCGGTTCCGGAAATCTACCAAACCTTCCGCGCGGTAGAAAAAGGGCACACAGGGTGCAGTGAAGGGATGGAGCAGTAAAAAGGGGCAGTATTGGCTGCCCGATCCTGCCTGTGCCGTAGAGGAAAGCAGGATTCAGGGCACGCGGTTGCTAGAAGGTCCACGCGCCTCAGATAATGGCAATGGGGAATTTGATGCATGGCTGGCCTGCGGGGATGTGATCGGCGCCTATTTCGCCCATGACCATAAGAATGAATATGTGGGGAACTACAGGGAATTGATCTCGGCTACGCCCCCGGCTGCGGCTTTAACTCCTACGGCAACGGCGGAGAGCGCGCAATGCGCGTGATTGAATTGCAGGAAAGTGCGCCGCAAGCCTATCGCAGCCACCTTGTGTATTATCGGGACGTGGTAGGGCACGATCCCTCCACTTCGTGGCGGGATTGTATGCTGGGCAATTATCTGAATATCGGTGGGCCGTATGTGTTGCTGGCGGTTGGATGTATCGTTGGGTTGGGCGGTATTTTCACCGCAGGGCGGTCGTTGTACCGGAAGCGGAAGGGCAAGTAAGGCTCGCCGCTGTGTTTTTGGCGAATCCATCAAGGGGGCAATGCAAATCCGCATTGCCCCCCTTGATGTGCATTCGTTGAATTATGCATCTTTTTGCCGCCTGGCTGCTGCCGTCCTCTGCCGCCTATGGGCCCGCTAATGCCGCCAGAGCCGTTGGAAGTCACAACGGAGGAAAGCGTCAGGCTTTCAGATTGGCTGCCGGCTGAAAGGGTATATGTTTCCCCCTTTTTTCAGATCCGGGCTGCTGACGACGACGCTGTTATAGGCTTTTGCGGGCGTGTAGGATGCGAGAACTTTGCCGCCGGAGTCCTTCAGGACAATGGCGTCGCCAGAGGAGAGAGAAGCGCTGAAATTATTTAAAATGGAATATTGTGTGGAGGAGTCGGAAAAGCCCTGCGCCATGCCGCTCATGCCTGCAGCGACGATGGTGCCTCCAGTAATGGTGGCGGCGCCTTCATAATCGAGCGCTCCGTTGCCGTTATCTGCGGAGCTGGTGATATAGATCGTGCCGCCCTCCACAAACAGGTTCCCGTTGGAATCCAGACCGTCACCGCCTGCATCCACGTTGATCGTGCCGCCGGTGATTTTAATGAAGATCTCGGAATCTTCGCTGACGATGAATTGGTTTTGCCCGGGCCGGCCCTGTTTTGCCGTGTCGCTGCCGCCGGCGGAGTTGATCCCGTCGTCGCTGGCGGTAAGCTGAATGTTCCCCCTGCGATGGTAACGCTTAGTCCCTCAAGCCCTTCATAGCTCTGGCTAATCTTGATCGTTCCCTCCTCAATCAGGAGCGCGTCGCCGGCATGAACGCCGTCGTCGCCGGATTTCAGGGAGAGCGTGCCGCCGGTAATCGTTACCGTGCCATTAGAATGGATGGAATCGTCAGAGGAGTTAATGCTGAATGTGCCGCCGCGCAGTGAAAGAGATGCGCCTGCTTTCAGCCCTTTTGCGCTGTCGGATGTGTCGGTGGATTCTGCATCCTGTGAGGGATTCTGCTCGCTCTGAGGCCCCCACATACCCCAGCCGGGCGAATCCTTTCCGGATTTGTCGATGCTGGCGTTTGCACTGCCGCCGCCGCTGGTGATCTGGAACGTGCCGCCGTCGATGCGCAGCACGGTTTCCGCCTGAACGGCATCTGTGCCGGCTGTGAGGTCGAACGTACCGCCGGAGATATAAACATACCCTTGATCGGCTTTTTCCGCATTGTTGGCCTGAATGGCGTCTGTACCGGTTGCGATAGTAAACGCACCTCCGGTGATTTTGACACAGTCTTTGCCGTATAGGCCGCCGCCGTTTTCTGCCTTGATGGCATACTGACCTCCGGTGACGACGAGATCATCCTTGGAGACAACAGCGTGTTTGTATGCTGCGTTGACGGCCAAACTGCCGCTTCCATTCATCGTCAGGTCTGCTCGGCTGAAAATGACGCCGTCCACGTTGCTGTCGTCATCGCCGAGGGCGTAGGAGCTGCCGCTGCTAAGCGTGTTTTCCGTGCCCTCCGCTAACGTGAGAAACACCTTGTCTGCCTGCTTGATGAACAATGCAGCATGGTCGGAGCAATCAATAGATACATTCTGGAGCACAATCTGCACTTTTTCGGTATCGGCTGCGTCAACGACCAATTGCCCATTCTCCAGCGTGCCGCTTACCAGATAAGTGCCCTCTTGCTGGATGGTGACAACCCCGTCTTTTTGGGAAGCCCGTTCCCGGAGATGGAGGCATGGAGGCGCCCGTAAGCGTAATTTTGGTTGCGCTGCTCTCATCATAGGCTGCATCCTGATCCGATTTGCCGACCGTAGTGTCAATCTCGTCAGCCGAGATGGCATTGAGGGACGCAGCCTTTGTCGTCTGCTCGGCAGTGCCGTTCTCGGGGCCGCAGCCGGCGAGGATGATAAGCAATGATGCGATTAGAACCGCCAGATATTTTTTCATGGCAATATTCCTCCTGCTGATTCATGATACGGATATTCATTTCCAACCAAGGGAATCACCCTTTGTCACTTGGAAAGTATAGCAGTGCAACCCAAATAGAACTTAAAAAAGAGCCTGCTGCGAAATGTTTCCTATTTCGCAACAGACTCTGCAATTTGAAATCGTTTCAATGAATCAAACAGGAACCGGTGTTCAGTGGACGAAAACTTCTGCGCTGCGCAGCACCGGATTGCCACGGGATTGGCGGATCACGATGCGCACGCAGTCTGTTTTGGGCAGCGTCAGCGGAAGGCGAAGAATTTTGCGGTTGCCGATCACTGTGCCCTCCCCGGCGTGGACAAAGCCCTTGGCGGTGCGGAGATACACATCGAAATCCTCTACCCGCTCGCTGAAACGCAGATCCTCCCGCAGCACAACGCTGCTGACCTGCTGCATCCCATCCAGCTTGCAGTCCAGGATATATTCGTCATCCCCAAACGAATAGCTTGCGGTATCTTCTGCCAGCATTGCGTTTAATGCTTCGATTGACCGCATGCCTTCGTTGCTCCCAACAGAAAAGCTCTGCACGGCGGAGTTGGAAAATTCCCTGCGGATACGGTCGCCAAAAGCTTTTAAGGTGAGCGTATCAATCAGTGGGATCACGCCGTTTTGATTGGGCGAAACATTGAGCAGAAGAGAGGCGTTGCCGCCCACGGTTTTATAATAGATATCCATCAGCGTGGACACGGTTTTGACCTTTACATTTTCATTGCTGTGCCAAAACCAGCCGGGACGAATCGGTACATCGGCCTCCGCCGGATACCACTTGAGGTTTTTATATTGGGAAACGATATCTCGGCCGCCCATGTCCGGCGCGTCATAGCTGATGTGGGGCAATGTGCCGAGAGCTGGATCCAACGCCTCGTCATTGGCAGTGACAACGCTCCACTCGCTTACACGGGCGTTACCCGCCTCGTTGCCGATCCAGCGCACGTCCGGGCCGCTGACCGCGATCACCGCGTTTGGCTGATAGGTGCGGATCACTTCATAATACCGGTCAAAATCATAGGTGAAATCAGGTGCGCCATCACCCTTAGCGCCATCCAGCCAAATGGCAAATAACTCGCCGTAGCGGGTGCAGAGCTCCGTGAGCTGGCTGACAAAATAATCATTATAAGCGTCTGTTCCGTAGGTTGGCTCATGCATATCCCAGGGGGAGAGGTAAACGCCGAATTCCATTTCATATTTGCGGCAGCTTTCCGCAAGCTCCTGCACGATATCCCCTTGCCCATCCTGATAGGGGCTGGAGGCAATATCATGGGTGGTATAGTCGCTTGGAAACAGGCAAAAGCCATCGTGGTGCTTGGCGGTGAAAATAATCCCCTTGCTGCCGGAGGCCTTGACAGCCTGCACCCATTGATCCGTATCGACTTTTTGGGGGTTAAACTGGCTGGGTGATTCTTTGCCAGTGCCCCATTCGCTGTTGGTAAAGGTATTCATGCCATAGTGAATGAAGGTGTAGTATTCCAGCTCCGCATAGGCAAGCTGGCGCGCCGAAGGAACAATCTCCGTCAACCGCTCCACCTCGGGGCCGCTGTTGGGGTAACCATTGTTGTCGTTTGACCAGCCTTTGGCAAACTCACCACTGCCGGGCGCATACGCGCCGGAAAACAGCAAGGCAAAAAATTGCACAAGGGAGAGGATAGCCGCAACCAGGCGGCGAAGGCTCAGGAGAATATTCATTTTGCAATGCCCCTTTTTTCTCTACATTCTAAAATGATCAAAAGATCAATTTCCCAGAATAATGAGCGGCAGCTCCTCCGGGGAGGAGACAATATATTCAGCGCCTGCCTGCTCGAATTCCGCACGGCTGCCAAACCCATAGAGGACAGCTGCGCAGGGAAGCCCAGCCCGGTGAGCCCCCTCGATATCGAAATGCCGATCGCCCACCATTAGAATGCGGCTGTCGGCAGGAAGCGAAAGCCCCACGATCGCCTTGCGGATCAGTGCCCTTCTTTTCCTGGGGGATTCTGGGAGAAATCGATGCCGGATACATAGCTGAAACAAGCGCCGATCTCTAACCGGGAAGGAATTTCTTGGATGAAGGGCACAGGCTTGGAGGAGGCTACGCCAAGGCGGACGCCGCTGCCTTTCAATTGGGTGAGCAGCGGGCGAATTCCATCATAAAGCCGCACCTCACGCACTCCCTGCGAACGGTAGTGCTCACGGTATTTTTCAACCAGCGCTTGCGCGCGGGCCCTCATCCACGCCTAGAAGGTGTATAAAGCTGTGTTGGAGAGGCGGCCCAATGAAATAGCGCAGGGCTTGTTCATCAGGCCTTGGGTAACCAAAAGCCTTCAGCGCATATCGTACGCTATTGTAGATCCCCTCAGAGGAATCTACCACCGTGCCGTCAAAGTCAAAAAGAACTGCGTCAAAAAGCGGCTTACTCAATCTGCTTTATCCCCTTTTGCCTGCGCTTTCGCGACAAATTTTTCTTCCTTTACAAGGAATCGTTCATGGGTGCCCGCGCCGACTTCCCCTGCATCATCCCAAGCGCGCACTTGGAAGGAGAGCTTCCGCCCCTCCACAGCGGTCAGGCGCGCTTCGGCATAAACATGCATGCCGACAGGCGTTGCCGATGTGTGGCTGATATTCAGGCTCGTTCCTACAGTGGTTTCTCCCTCTTTCAGGAACGGTGCGATACACGCGCACGCGGCCTCCTCCATCAGGGCGATCATCGCGGGAGTCGCAAATACGGGCAGGGAACCGCTGCGCATGGCGGCGGCAGTAGTCGCTTTGGTGACCAGGATAACGGCTTGGGAAACAGCCCCAATTTCCATGCTTGAAGCACTCCTTTCTAGATGAAAC
>VOFD01000623.1_pt1 | contig 46001 bp, 65 predicted proteins | sample 5384101 | NCBI WGS metagenome assembly VOFD01 (sample SAMN12384723, study PRJNA508395) | human gut metagenome | isolation source: healthy gut C | host: Homo sapiens
TGATTCCATTCCTTTGAAAAATTCATCTTTTAGATATTTTTTCAAAACATTATAGTCATTTGATTTAGGTATGGAAAATTCTTTTCCAAACTTGGACAGTACTGCTTGTGGAATGGTAGTTCTTGCAGTTCTTGGAGCAGGTTGATGTTCCAATTGTTTCAGTTCTTCATCTGCAATTTTTTGCATATGATCTTCTGAGAAAAAATTTTCTATTCTATGTGTAACAGAATGTATAGGTGTTATTGTATTCTTTTCAGTAGATGTATATTCATCAGCACTGTCGGTTTCTTCATAAACTGTTTCAGGAGCTTCATTTTTTCTCTCTTCAAGATATCGGTCTACTTCTTGGTTCATATTTTCGTCTAAATATCTTAAAGGTCCGCCACAACTATCACATTCATAATCAAGTATGTTATCATTTTTATTTAGTTTATATTTTAATCCACATTCGCTACATTGGACGATATATGAATCATCATACTTTTGTGAAGTTATAATTGTAGATTTTGAGGAATTGTCGTCATCAGAATAATTTTCAACAACTTCTAAATCTCCTGAGCATGAAGAACACTCGAATGCACTTATGTCATCATCATCATCGAGTTGGTATTTAGCACCACAGTTCTTACAGCATACAACTTTCATATTACCCTCTTTAGTTTGCCTTATTTTATGTGTTAATTTTTATAACTGTTTTATTATATATGTTTCTAATATTTCACATTTTGTAGTGGATATTACTTATTTTTTTTTCATATAAATATAGGTTATCTATGTTTTTTATTTGAGTATAATTAGTTAAATTGCTTAGTTCTTTGTTGGAAATGTAATACGTTACATTGGATTGATCTATGTATGTAGTATTGCCTGTTGGAATTCCTTCAACGTCTGTTTGTAAATACCAGCTGTAAGGTCTTAAATTATAAACTCCAATTGATTGATTTTCATAATCAGGGTTATTTTGGATTATGTAATCAGATATTTCTTCGGGAGCTTTGAAATTTGGAATGTCTTCGTAAGTTGATGTAAATGTGAATCCCTGAATTACAAACATTATAATTAAAATCAGTGGAATTATATTTTTGTTGATTTTAATTTTTTCATGAATCAATTCGATACTTAGCATAATGAAGTATATGATTGGAGGAATTGCTGGAATAATATATCTGTTAACTCGGATATTGAAATAAGTAAAAAATATGTAAAATGACAGTATCCAGCCTAACATTGCAAGGTATTCTTTATGTTGGGAGTCTTTACCAATTAAATAAAGGCCGATAAATGTAATTATTATTGTAACAATGGAACTGACCTGGGTAAATATTGCAACAGATATTAAAAATGCAATTGCTGCTCCAATACTTTCTTTATTGCGTTTGATTCTTATTTTCATTGCTCCAAGAACAGTTCCAACAGCTAATAGTCCAAGACTTATCCATGAAAGTACTGTTGAATTTTCAAGTAGTGGGGTAGCATTTACAAAGGTTGTTTTTGAAGCAGAAATGAATTCTGGGAAATTGGTAAAGTAATATTTCATATCTGGATTGTATGCTTGATTTACAGTCATTCCGCGTTTTCCTTCTACTCTTATTGCAGTTTCATGAATTAACGGTAATTCAAAATTACTCATTACAGTTAATATGATTAAAACAATGGCAAAAATACCTATGGAGTACAGGATTCCTTTAATGATGTATGGTTTGTCTTCAGGAGTTATTTTAAATCCTTTTTCATAAACATAGTATAATATTAAAACAGGTAGAATTAGTCCTGCTGTGTATCTTGTAAATAAACAGATTACAAAAAAGAGGCATAGCTATTGCATAATATTTTGGATTTAATTTAATAGCCATATATGAGATAAGAACACACCATATGGTTACAGCCACCGCAGGTATATCCAAAGTTCCATTAGCTAACCATGCTAAATTAAGTGCAAAAGTAGCATACATTATAGTTCCAGTTAAACTCAATACTTCATCAAATCGGGTTCTAAGCAAAATATAAAATCCGATATTTCCAAGTATTGCGAATACACCAGTAACTAAATAAATAGAAAGTTCGCTTTTAAATCCTAAATCAAATAATAATGAAGTTATAAACGAGATTAAAGGATATAAATAAATCGTTGATGTTGAGTTTATATTGGCTCCGGAGTAATACAGTGCATTTAACAAGTAAACAAAAACATCAGAACAGTATATTCCGATTGATTCTGTAAACTGGATGTAATAAGCAACTAATAATGAACTGATTATAAGGACGGTTAATATAAACTTAGCATCATTACTTTTTAAATTTAAATCATTAAAAATCATTAAATAATTTTTTTTATAATTTATTTTTTAAAAAGTTATTGTAAATGTTCCAATAGCAAATGCAATAAATGCAATTAGCATTCCGGTTTTTAAGTATTTTGAAACTTTATTTGCTGTTTTTGAATCCTGATTTCTAAGTAATGCAGCTCCATAAAGGAATATTAACACAGCTATACTTACAACAATCAGATAATTGATGTTAAAAATATGATAAATGTAGAGCAGAGGACATAATGCACAATCGATGATTATTAGGCTAATTGCAATAATTGCAGATATTTTTGGACCGTATAATATTGGAAATGTTTTGGCTCCTTCTGCCATGTCCCCTTCCATATCTTCAATATCTTTTGTTATTTCACGGGCAGTAGTCATTATCAGTGCGAAAAATGCAAGCAAATATGATTCATAAATTATCAATCCTTCATTAAAGGTGTATCCTGCAAATATAAAGCATAATCCTGTCATGAATCCGACAGTTAAATTACCTATTAATGGTGTGGATTTTAATTTATATGCATAGAGGTAAAGTATAATGTCTGAAAAGATTACTATTGTGCAGGGAATCCATGTGTCTACCAAACAGGATATTAAAAACCCAACAATTGCCGCAAGAATAAATAAAAGATATGCATAGTTTTTTTGCATTGTCAAGTGAAATTCTTCCTGAAGGGATGGGTCTTTGAGGTTTGTTGATTAAATCTATTTTATAGTCAAAATAATCGTTAATTACATTCCCGGCACTCATAGCAAAAAAAAATACAGCTAACATGGCTAATATTATGGGAATATCAACACTTTTTGCAAGAATAGCTACTAAAATAACTGCTATTATTGCCATTATTACATTTGCGGGGCGGATTATTTCAACATATGGATTCATAATTTTTCCTCTTTAATAAATACTTTTATAAACTATATTAAGGTAAAATAACTATATTAATATTTATGGTTAATTAAAATAGGCTGGTGTTATTGTGAATAAAATTAAAATAGCAATTGTGGGAATGGGAAATTGTGCAAGTTCTCTTATTCAAGGAATACATTATTATGATGGAAAAAATCCTGATGATGCAATAGGATTGATGCATTGGGATATCGGAGGATATTCACCTTCAGATATTGATGTTGTTGCAGCTTTTGATATTGATGCTAGAAAAGTAGGTAAGAGCATTGATGAAGCTATTTTTGCAAAACCAAATTGTACAACTATTTTTCAAGAAGAAATCCCAAAATATGATGTTTGCGTAAGTATGGGGCATGTTTTGGATGGTGTTGCACCACATATGTCTAATTATGACGATGATTACACTTTTGTTGTTAGTGATGAAGAAAGTTGATGTTGTTGAAGTTTTAAAGAAAAGCGGTGCTGAAATTTTAGTGAATTATTTGCCAGTTGGATCTGAAAAGGCAGCAAGGTTCTATGCACAATGTGCTCTTGATGCAGGAATTGCTTATGTGAATTGTATGCCTGTTTTTATTGTAAGTGATGATGAGTGGGATGCTAAATTCAGACAAAAAGGAATTCCTATTGTTGGAGATGATATTAAGGCACAAATTGGAGCTACAATAACTCACAGAACATTAGCTAATTTATTTAAAGATAGGGGAGTTAAGCTGGACAGGACTTATCAGATTAACACAGGTGGAAACACCGACTTTTTGAATATGCTTAACAGGGACAGATTAGACTCTAAAAAAAGAATCTAAAACTGAAGCTGTTCAGGCTGTTGTGGCTGAAAGAATGGATGACAGGGATATTCATATTGGACCTAGTGATTATGTCCCATGGCAGGATGATAACAAGTTATGTTTCCTTAGGATGGAAGGCCGTACTTTTGGTGATGTTCCAATGAATATTGAACTTAGATTAAGTGTTGAAGACTCTCCAAACTCTGCAGGCTGTGTTATTGATGCTGTTAGGTGCTGTAAGCTTGGTTTAGAAAGGGGTATTGGCGGTCAGTTAACTTCAATTTCTTCTTATGTAATGAAACATCCTCCAGTCCAAGTTACTGATGATGAAGCTTATGAAAATGTTGAAAAATTTATTTCTGGCGATTTGGAAAGATAATTTTTCATTTTCTTTTTTTTTTATATTTTTAAACAAACATATTAATACTAGTTAAAATAATATATAATATTTGGTATAATTTATTCTACTTATCGATTTATAAAAAACAATTAATGAGAGGTGTTAATCTATGACTAAAGTAAGATTTACCGAAACTGCACTTCGTGATGCTCACCAATCCTTACTTGCAACTAGGATGAGAACCAGGGATATGATTCCTATTGCTGAAGAAATGGATAAAATAGGTTTTTTCTCTGTTGAAGCATGGGGTGGAGCTACTTTTTGATACATGTATAAGATATTTAAACGAAGACCCATGGGAAAGGTTAAGAAGCTTAAAATCTGAATTTACTAAAACTCCAATTCAGATGTTAATTAGGGGACAAAATTTAGTAGGATATAAACATTATCCAGATGATATTGTTACAAAATTTGTAGAAAAATCCTATGAAAATGGTGTTGACATATTTAGAGTTTTTGATGCTTTAAATGATGTTCGTAACATGAAACAAACAATTAAAGTTGCTAAAGATCAAGGAGCTCATGTACAAGGGACTATAAGTTATACTTTAAGTCCTGTTCATACTTTAGATGATTTTGTGGATTTAGCTAAAGAACTTGAAGCTCTTGACTGTGATTCAGTATCTATTAAAGATATGGCTGGTTTAATAACTCCTTCAGCAGCTTATGAATTAGTAAGCAAATTAAAAGAAGAAACTGATTTATTAGTTGATTTGCATTGTCACTGTACTAGTGGAATGACTCAAATCAGTTATTATGCAGCTTGTCAGGCAGGTGTAGATGTTTTAGACACAGCTATTTCCCCACTTTCGGAGAGAACAAGCCAGCCACCTACTGAAAGTATGGTTGCTGCATTACAGGGAACTCCTTATGATACTGAATTGGATTTAAAATCATTAACCGCTATTAAGAAATACTTTGATCAAATTAAAGAAAAATATTTGGCTTTAATTGATCCTATTGCTGAAAGTATTGATACTGATGTTTTAATGTATCAAATCCCTGGAGGAATGCTTTCAAACTTAATTTCACAGCTTAAAGAACAAAATGCTTTAGATAGATATAATGATGTACTTGATGAAATGCCTCGTGTAAGAAAAGACATGGGTTACCCACCTCTTGTAACTCCAACTAGTCAAATTGTAGGTATCCAGGCTGTAATGAATGTATTAGGTGGAGAAAGGTACAAAACAGTTTCCAATGAAGTAAAAAGAATATATGAAAGGTTTCTATGGTAAACCTCCTGCACCAGTTAATGCTAAAATAGCTAATAAAATTATTGGTGATGAAGAAGTTATTACCTGCAGGCCGGCAGATTTACTTGAAGATGAATTTGACAAATATAAAACAGAAGGGGAACAAAAAGGTTTTGTCAAATCTGATGAAGATGCACTTACTTATGCCTTATATCCATCAATCGCTCCAAAATTCCTTAAAGGAGAAGCAGTTGAAGAAGAACTTAAAAGTGTTGCTCTTCCAAGCGATAATGAAATTGGAATTCCAACTCAATATAATGTTGAAGTTGACGGAGACGTATATGAAGTTAAAATCATGCCTACTGGATTTATGGAAGTTGAAGAAACTGAAAAAGGACCATTCACTCCTGTTGAAGGTGGATTAATTTCAACTATGCAGGGTATGGTTATTAAACTTACCGTAAATGTTGGGGATAAAGTAACTAAAGGATCAACTGTGGCAGTCATTGAAGCTATGAAAATGGAAAATGATATTCAGGCTGAAGAGATGGTGTTGTAAAAGAAATATTTGTAGAAGCCGGGGATGCAGTTAATTCTGGTGATATTCTAATGGTTATTGAATAGGATAACCATTTTTTTTCTTTTATAAGTTCACTAAATAAGAATATTTGTATACTTAATGAGAAATAATCATTTGATGATGTGTTTTGGATAAGAGGTTTACAAAACTTCCTCAAAAGCCAGACGGATTCACTTTCGACATCCATACAATTTAGGGAGAAATATCAAATATCTCTCTGCAAAATTCTTTTCCTGTTTTTGTTTTAAAAATATTTTCATAAACCTTTTTTATATCTTCCTTTGAAGTGTTTTCTTCTTCAAAATTAACTAATAAGTCAGCTTCAATTAGTATTTGGTAATCTAGCCCTGAAACATTAATATATGTGTGGTGGTGTCCTATTAAAAACAGTATCCTGTTGATGTTTTTATAATTCAGGTTTTCCAATATTTCTCTTGCAACTGCAGGGCCTTCTTTTTCCTGTAATTTTCCTTCAGTTGAATTATATTTTTTCTCACAAACTTTAATTCCAATATCATGTAAAATAGCAGCACTTTCCAAATTAAATAAATCATATTCATTAACTTTTTCCAAAATAGCTATTGTTTTTGTATAATTGTGGACTTTAAGTGCATGGCTTATTTATTCTTTTTGCATCTCCATGATTATATGCAATCATTTTTTGAATTAATGGTGCTATTTTATTCATTGTACTCACTTGGATCTTTAACGTCGGCTAACTTAAAAGCTCTTTTTTCTTCTCATGCAGCTTTCACAAACACCGCAATGTTTTTCATGTCCGGAATAGCAGGAATAACTTAATTCCATAGGAGCTTTAATTTCATCTCCAAGTTTTACAATTTCATCTTTGTTCAAGTCAATGGCGGGTGCTTTAATTTCAATATTTTGCGGTGATCCCACATTTAGCATATTGTTGAAACTTTCTAAAAATTCTTTGGAGTTGTCTGGAAATGTTGCAGCTTCTTCTTTGTCCCATCCAACAATTATTATTTCAGCACCTATACTTTCAGCATATGATGTGGCTATGGATGTAAATACAATATTTCTTCCCGGAACCCAAACGCTGCTTGCTGTGTCTTCACATATGTCTAAATCATCCAATTCTTCATGGGTTAAAGTTGGAATTTCGTTATCACTTGTAAGTGATGAATTGCTTATTTTATTAAGCCAAGGCAAGTCAATAACTTCGTGGGTAAAACCCATTTTTTTACAGATTTCTTCGGATGCTTTCAATTCCTGTTTAAAACTTTTCTGACCGTAATTGAAAGTTATTCCATGAATTTCATAGTCTTCGGCATAAACACATGTTGCTACACAGGAGTCCAGTCCTCCAGATAAAACTGCTATTGCTTTTTAGTCATCATAATTCCCTACTATTTTTTTTACTTCTATTAAAGGTATGTCTGTTTTATTGGCTATTTTTAACAAATCTTCATACTCCGGTCTGCCGGAAATAATTTCTCCGTTTACATATGCAACCTTAAAGGTTACATCAAAGATGTTTCCGTTAATTTCAACGGATTTTTTAATGAATTCTCTTTTAGCTATTCCTCTATGTAAATTTGGAGATATTCTAATACCTAATGTGCCTATTTCTTTAAACATCACATCAATTAAATGATTTCTTTTGCTGCGGTTAGCTATTACTTTTAAAAGGATCCCCTGTCTGTTTTTCTTCATTATAATTGGAGTAACTGACACGTCAGAGCTCCTTCGTCAAGTAATTTGTCAAATAAATAACCTATTTCTTCACCGGTTAAATGGTCAATATTTGTTTCAATAACATCTACCCTATCGCTTTCAGTTATTTCTTTAGTTTTAATTACTCTTAATACATTAGGAAAATCAAAATCTTTTTTTTTCCTGCACCATAAGCTATTTTTGAGGTTTTACATTGCGGAATAAATTTTTTAAATTCACTGCATAGTTCAGCATAAATTGCACAGCCTGTAGGTGTAGCCAGTTCACTCTCAACAGGTCCTCCGATACAGTTTATATCTTTTAGAATTTCCAGCACTGCAGGTGCTGGAACAGGCAATATTCCGTGTGCTGTTTTAATCCGGCCACCGCCTAAAGCAACAGGCAGTCCGATTACTTCTTCTTTGTCCAAATTTAAACTGTAGAATCCATAAACTGATCCGATAACATCTGCTACTGCATCACTTGCTCCAACTTCATGAAAATGAATTTCATCTAAATTTTCACCATGAACTTTTGATTCTGCAATAGCTATTCTTTTAAAAAAATATTTTTAGAAGTTTCCTTTACTTTTTTCATCCAGTTCCAAATTGTCAATTTTGGATATTAAATCTTTATAGTGGATGTGTTTATTTTCACTTAGTAATTCTACATTACAGTAAGTTGAATCAATTCCGCATTTGTTTACTTTATTAAAGCTCACTTTCACTTTTCCAAATTGGGAGGTAACTGATTCCATAATTTCTTTAAGTTCTTTAGGATTGGCTCCCAAATCAACTAAAGCACCTATAATCATATTTCCAGCTATTCCTCCGGTTTGTGGGTCGATAATAAGTGTCATGATTTTTTCCCCTATATTTCTTATTTATTTTCATTATTAAAAAATTTATATTAAGAATTACTATATACCATATACTACATATAAATAATAACAGGTTAAATCATGGAAAATACTAATTTGAATATTATCACTAAAGATTATGGGATATGTATTAATAATTCTGATTATTTTCTAGCATTTAGCGACTTTACTGTTAGTGATGGTATTGACATTGTTGAAAATGTCAATATTTTAAAAAGTAAAGATGATTTTGAGAAAACTGCTAAAAAAAGCAGAAGCTTTCAACCATTCTGAAGGATCATATATTGCACAGGCAGTTGATTCAATTGATTATTTTTCAAATACTTACGGGGATTTAACATTATTTACTTTTATGGCTAATGATGTGGTTATTGAAGATTTCACTGAAAATCTTAAAGTAGCCAATTCTCCTAAAGGTTTCGCAGATGCCAGAATTGATATAAATCATGTTTTATATATTAATAAAACTTTATCTCCTGGAATGTTGTTAAAAATTTATAAAACTGTTGTTAAAGCTAAAGCAGAGTTTTTACGTGGTCTTTGCCTGCCGTTACATATAGAAAATATTTTAAATAAAAATGATTTTCTGGCAGTGCTTTTGTAATGTGGCTCAAACTAGCTTAATTGATGAAAACAGTGTTGATATTATAAATAATCAATATGAAGATGACCAGCTGATTTTTGAAGAGTTGGCTACTTCAATTGAGGAAGCAGTTATAATCAGCTGTGAAGATGCAATAGAAAAGCTTGAATTGTCTTTTGGAATATTGGATTACTTTGTATCTGAAGGTATTTTGTTAGGGGATTTGGTGGAAGCAGGATTGGCACTTGTTGCAGGTGTGGAAGTTACTGAAGAAATTTCAGAAAAACTTGAGGCACAAATCTTAAAATCATTATGTGATATTAATGTTATTGCTTTGTTGATGGCAGCTATCAGGACGGAAGCTGATTTTACCGGCGGAAGAATAAGGGAAGTTGATGTAAGTGATGATCCGGCATATCTCTACACTGATGAAGTGTTGGGATTAGCTATTTCTAATCAGATTGCGGGAACTAAAGCAACATTTAACTTTAAACGCTATGATGAAGCAAAACCTGGAATTATTGGTGGTTTAGGACCTATGGTAGATGACATATTTGCCGGTTTAATTGCGGGATGTATGTCAAAAATTTTTGAGAGTAGATAAAATATGGAAAATAATGAACATGAAAGATTTTCACCAATCAAATCTCTGTTAGGACTTTTGTCTTTTTCAACTATTATTCCAGTTAAACAGTATACTTCAATAGAATATATGACAAGGCTGGTTTGGTGCTGGCCTTTAATTCATTTAGTTGTAGGTATTTTAGCGGCTGTGTGTGGAATAGTTTGTGCAGATGTGTTGCATTTAAATCCATTTTTCACAGCAGCACTTATTTATGCATTTTTAATGTTAATAACAGGATATAATCATTTGGATGGTGTAATGGATATGGCAGATGGAGTCATGGTTCATGGTGACCCCCAAAGAAAAATAAGTGTAATGAAAGATTCATCAGTAGGTGCTGGTGGAGTTGCAACTTTATTTTTAGTAGCTATTTTAACAATCGCAGGACTTTACAATGTTTTGGATTATGAATGTATAGCTGCAATAATCATTTGTGAAATGGTATCTAAATCTTCAATTTTAACAACAGCTTTGCTTTCAACTCCTTTGGATCAGGGTATTGGATGTTACTTTATTTATTCAACAAATATATTGAATTATATACTTTCTACAGTTATTGTAGCAGTTATTGCTTATTTGGTTGGTGATCTTGTTGGAGTTATAGGTTTGGCTGGAGCTATTGTTGCAGGAGCTTTAATAGCATTTATTGCTAAACGCAATTTTGTTATAGCTAATGGTGATGTTTTGGGAATGTCTAATGAAGTTGGAAGGCTGATGGCATTGTTATTTATGTCAGTGGCTTTGTTCTTTTTATGAAGTGATATGATGAATGTAAATGTTTTAAGATTGGACCATAGAATTGGAAGAGATACACGTATAACCACTCATGTATGTTTGACTTCTAGAGCTTTTGGAGCTAGTAAAATCTATTTAAGTGGTGAAGAAGACCATAAACTTATGGAAAATGTTAGAGACACTGCTGATAGGTGGGGAGGAAATTTTGAAATTGAATATGCTAAAAATTATATGGGCGTTATTAACAAATGGAAAGACAATGGTGGAAAAGTAGTTCACTTAACAATGTATGGCTCTCAGGCTCATGAAATTGTTGGTGAAGTTCAGGAATCCGGTGCTGACATTTTGATTGTTGTTGGCGGGGCTAAAGTTCCCGGAAAAGTATATAAAAGTGCAGATTGGAATGTTTCAGTAACTACACAACCTCACTCTGAAGTTTCATCTCTTGCTGTTTTCCAGCATTTGCTGATGGAAGGTAAGGAATTTGATTTGGAGTTTGAAAATCCTGTATTTGAAGTTATTCCAACAGCACATGGTAAAAATGTTAATATTCATGATGAAAACAGGTAATTTATTTTAGAATATTTTTTGGGATTAAAAAATATTTAAATTCCATAATTTCTAACTTTAATTGGATGGGTGAAAATATTATTGTTTATTTAATGGGAATTGTTTTTTCAATAATTAGAGATAATATTTTATTAAATAACTCTGATGTTAAATTAATAAACGATACTTCTTAATCAATGCAATATATATAAAATTAATGGAGAGTGAAGGACATTCTAGATATAAATCTTTCAAGAAATAAATATTTTTTAATATATTTAATTTCTTTGTTATTCTTTGCAGTATGTTGTTTTAATTATGAAAATTATATTCATCCTTTAAAAGAAATTGTAATTTTGGTTTTTTTAGCTATAATCGGATTTATAGTTATTAATTATGCAGATAAAGATAAAGATTTGTATAAAATTGCATTTATTGTAATTGTACTTTTCGGACTGTTATTTGTTTTTTTATCTCCATTTAATGCAGCTACTGATGAACCAGAACATTTAGTTAGAGCTGAGATAACTTCACAAAATATTGTATTTCCAAAATATGATGAAGAAAATGGAGGATTTTTAACTATTGAATCTGTCACAACAGTTCCTAGAAATCTAAATGTATTTGAAACTGATTGGGATACTCAAAAGATTAATTTAACTCCTACATATTATGATTCTGCGTTTTTACAGAATCCATTTTATGGTTATAGGTTTTGCAAAACTGCTGGATTTGAATCAGCATTGTGGATAGGTTTTTAACTTTTGGATCTATAAAACTGCTGGAAATTCCTTCATGTTATAAGTGAATTAAATAGAATTTTACACATTTTTCCATTTGTTTAAATCCACAAGGGCAATATATTATCTTTTGGATTTATGCACTTTTGGGGGGTTATTTTTTCTGTTTAATTAAATAGTTTACATTTTTTTCCATCTTTTAATATATTAAGTTGGATTTATGCAGTATTTTTCTTAATTTTTAGTTTATTTTACAATTAAGGAAAAATTTACAAATAAATCTAAAATAATTTCATTTATTGTATGTTTTGGAATTTTTGTAGGTACATATTTTATCAATTTTTAACTTGGGCCTTTCTTGGAACTACTAATTTGGGGGATTGTGGAATTAGTACTAGGTATTTTTGTTCCTTTCTTTAGTTTAATTCCATTAATGTTAAATATAAATATAAATATAAATAAAAAAATATTAATATTGAAAATTTGGATAAATCTGTAATTACCTGTGTAATTATATTTTTGGGCGGATTAGTTGTTTATGTGGCTAGTTTAGCTTATTAGGTGAGATTATGGAAAAATATGATGATAAATTGGGTTTTGGCCTTGCTTCAATAGGAATTTTAATTTTATTGTGTGTAAGCTTATTTCGGTTTAACTCATTTAAATACTTGGCATGATGAAATATTTTCAATGTGGATTTCCACCCTTCCTTTTGATCAATTTTGGGTAGCTGTAATTCAAGATGTCCATCCTCCGTTGTATTATTTAATTTATAAAATTTTCATAAATATTTTTTGAATTATTCAATATTACTAATTTAACATTTATTGGAAAATGTGTATCTTTAATGCCGATTTATCTTTTAATGGCACTTTCCTTAATAAAAATTAGAAAAAACTTTGGTATGTTGACTGCAGGATTGTTTATATTCTGTTTAGTAACAATGCCAATGTTTATTCAGTATGCTTTAAGGTTAGAATGTATAGTTGGTCAATATTTTTTTGTTACAACCAGTTTTATTTTTATTTATGAAATTATTGAAAGAAATTCTTATAAAAATTGGATAATATTGACGTTATTGACTATTTGTTCTTTTTTATACACATTATTTTTCTGCATTAAGTTCAATAATTCTTTATTTGATCTTTTTTTAGCATATATTTTAAAGGATAAAGAACTATTAAAAACATGGTCAATGTCTGTTGCAGCGGTTATTTTAGCTTATTTGCCATGGATTCCTATTGCATATAATCAGTTTAAAACAGGAGAGCAAAGAGTTTTGGATACCTGCAATCAATATGGATACTGTTGTTGGTTATATATATTCTGTATTTTGCCCTATTTTGGAACAGAATGATAAGACATTTAAATGGGGATACTTTTTATTTTATTCATTTGTGTTTCTTAAAAATGAAAGTATTTTAATATCTTCTTTTATTGCATTTTGGTTAAGTATAAGTATTTTAAATCAACAGCACAATTCAATCAAAAATTGATAATGGTTCTAAAGTTTATTATATTGATTGTACAAGCAAAGGAGATAATTCAAATTATCTGGAATGTGTTGATTCTTCAATTAAATTGAATAAAATTTATTCTCCTTATCCTAAAAGTATATTCGGGAATTTGACATATATGAAGTTCAAACAGCCAATATTAGCTAATAAATTCATCTAATCTCTTGATGGCTTTCATTTTTTCATCTTTTTTAATTTGGCCTGGTCAATAGCATCTCTCATTGTGTTTATTGAATTGTCATAAACTTCTTTATCGACAGGGTATGGAAATCCGTCTTTTCCGCCGTGTGTAAAGCTATATTTTACAGGATCTTCAGCTTGCAGGCTCTCCAAAAACCAAATCAGAAATTAAAGCCAGTGCTCTTATTTTTTGGGGCCAATTCCTTTAAGTAAAATTAATTCTCATAGTTTTCTGGCTGTATTTCCCAGGCATTTTTAAGAACTTCAAATTCCTTATCTGAAATATCCATATCTAAAACCGGATGGTGGGAGGGCATTGTAAAATCTGTTAATAGCATCTGATTATTTTTTCTTTTAAAATAGCTACGCAAATGCTCGGGATTATCATTAATTAAGTCAACACTGATATTTTGAGCTTCCTTACTTTTCTTGTCAGTCATGTTTAGTGATTCGGGATTTTTAACGTCACATGAAATTGCACTATGGGGATCTTCCAAAAAATCGATTGCAGTATCGCTCATCCAGTGATAACGTCTGGCATATTTGTTTTCGGTGTTTAATCCTTGTTGAACAACAGCCCAGTCTCCTTTTTCTGTAATGAAAAAATTATGCTGGTATAGGGTGTATCCGTCTTGAATACAGGAGTTATCTACTTTGGCAGATAATTTGCTTCCTTTTACCATTTCTTCGACAGTTTTTGTTTTTAAATTGAATATTTCTCCGGCTCGTTGTATTCCTTCTGGAGTTTTACGGGATTTTGTTCCTTTGCCTCCGCTAAGATATAATCCATGTTCTTCGGGTTTAATAGATTGTTTTAGAGCTCCGAGTGTTGTTGTAGTTGTTCCTGAGAGTGCCAGTCAAAGCCTAATACGCAGGAAAATGACTGAAACCAGTATGGATTTGATATTCTATTTAAAAACTCGTGAGGTCCGTATTCATCAAGAATAACTTCTGTAATTGCACAAGACAGTTTCACCATTCTTGAAAACAGCCATTTTGGCGGATGGCCTCCGTGAAGTGGTAAATTGACAGCTCCCTTTTTTTTGCATAATTTATATTTTTAATTTTAAGTGTATTAATAAGTTTTATAAGAGCAGTTGTTAAGTAATGTTAATGATTCATGAAAACATTAATAAACTATTATTTATAAAATTAATAAATGTTATAATGTTAACATAGTTTACACATTAAAATTTATTTAGGAGCGTTTATTATGGCTATTAATAACGGAGATTTTGTAAGATTAAATTTTACTGGAAAAATTAAAGAAAACGATGAAATATTTGATACTACTTTTGAAGATGTAGCTAAAGAAGCAGGTTTATTTGATGAAAACAAAGAATACAAACCTATTCCAATTATTGTAGGTGGAAATCATTTATTACCAGCTATTGAAGAAGCTATTGTTGGATTAGAAGCAGGTGATTCCAAAACTATCGAAATTGATAGTGAAAATGCTTTCGGACCTAGAAACAAACAATTAATTCAATTAATCCCAATGAAAGAATTCAAAAGACAAGGTATGACTCCTGTACCAGGTATGAAAATTACTTCTGAAGGAAGCACTGGTAAAATCTTAACTGTTAACGGTGGAAGAAAAGATTTAATTTTTGATGTTGATGTTACTGAAATCATTGACAATGACGAAGACAAAATTAAAAGTATGATTGAGTTACACTATGCAGCTCCTAATATGGATATTAACAAAACCGTAATTGATATTGACGGTGATGTTGTAAACATAACTTTAGATGATGTTGCTAAATTCGATCAAAAATCTTACATGGATGTAACCTTTGCTAGATTCAGAATAGCTAAAGACATATGGGAAAACATGGACTTTGAAAAAGTCAACTTTGTTGATTCCTTCGAGAAAAAAACAAGAAGAAGATGAAGAAGAAGCAGAAGAATAATTCTTCTTCTAAATACTTTTTCCATGGGCAATAGCTACTATTCCTGGGATATTTTCTACTTTTAATTTATATAAAGCTTCAATGCCTTCATTTAGCTTTTTTGTTTCATTATTTAACATTCCTTTGCCGATATGGATTTTAACACCATTTTTACTTAAAAAAGGAATTGTGGATTCTATTTCTTCTTTATTGCTTGTTGTTGGAGCTATTCCAGCATCACTAACTGCAGTATGCATTATAGCTATTCCATTTGTATCGATAGGACTTTTTCCTTTTTTTTATCAGTTCTACAAGTTGCGGCAGTGCAGCATCCCTTCCGGTATACATTACTCCGGAGAGTGAAATTTTGTCTCCAATTTGAAGTTCACTTATTTCTTCATCGCTTATCGGTGTTTTTATTTTTTCATATTTCTCACAATTTTATAATTTTAAACAAGTTAATGCTTTTTAAATTTTGTTTTTGTTCAAATTTTACTTTAAAATTTCTTAATTAACCCTTGTTTGTTTAATTATTAATCTGTTTTTTACTGTATACTTTTTTTTTTTATTTTCCTATAAAGTATCATGATTTATAATAAACTTTTTTAAATGTATTAAAACATATATAATACATAATCTATTTTAATTTATTATAATTTTTTAGGAGATTGTGAATGATTATTATTGACGAAAATTTATGCAAAGGGTGTCACCTTTGTTTATATATGTGTCCGCAGAATGTTTACGCAATATCTTCTGAACCTAATAAAAAAAGCGTACAATTGCCGTATGTTAATTTTGGAGATAGGTGTGTGACAAATGTGGTAAATGTGAAATAGCTTTGTCCTGATCAGGCTATCACAGTAAATGAAGATGAATAGGAGGATTTATCATGTCAGAAGAATTTTTTATTCAAGGAAATGAAGCATGTGCAAAAGGTGCATTGAAGGCAGGTTGCAGGGCAGGTTATCCTATTACTCCATCTACTGAAGTAGCTGAAACTTTAGCTCGTGAACTTCAAAAGTCGGGGGGAGCTTTTTGTTCAAATGGAAGATGAAATTGCATCAGCAGGTGCTATTATTGGTGGTTCATGGGGAGGATCCAAATCTATGACTGCAACTTCAGGACCGGGTATTTCTTTAATGCAGGAAAATATAGGTTATGCATTTATTTCAGAGACTCCAATTGTTATTGTTAATGTTCAAAGAGGTTCTCCATCTACTGGTCAGCCAACAATGGCTGCTCAGGCTGATATGATGCAGGCCCGTTGGGGATCTCACGGAGACTATGAACCAATAGCTTTATCTCCATCCAGTGTTCAGGAATTTTTTGATTTCACTATAAAAGCTTTTAACTTAGCTGAACAGTACAGAACTCCAGTATTTGTTTTAGCTGATGAAGTTATTGGACACATGAGGAAAAAATCGTTGTTGAAGATGATATTGAAGTTATTTCCAGAGAAATGCCTGAAGATAAAGATGACTTCCTCCCATTTAAAAAATTCAGAAAGTGTTAATCCGATGCCTTCTTTTGGAGCAGGTTTCAATATACATGTAACAGGTTTAACTCATGATGAAAAGGTTATCCTGATACTAACTCTCCGGAAACTCATCAAACTCTTGTTAAACGTTTATGCAATAAAGTGTTAAAAAAATAAAGATAAAATTTGTTCTATCCAGACTGAAAATTGTGAAGATGCAGATATTGTTATAGTATCTTATGGTGCTCCGGTCAGGTCTGTTATAACTGCTACTAAAGAAGCCAGAGCTAATGGCAAAAAAGTAGGTTATATTAAAATTGATACTCCATGGCCGTTCCCAGATGAACAAATAAAACAATTAACTAAAAATGCAAATGATGTTTTAGTTGTTGAAATGAATTTAGGTCAAATGTATTATGAAGTAGATAGGGCAGTTAATGCTACAGCTAATACTCATCTTTTAGGTGTTATTGGAGGATTATTGCCAACTCCTGAAGAAATTTTATCAAAAATTGAAGAGATTGGAGGAAACTAAATGTCAGTCGAAAAAGATCCTAATGGAAACAAATTTATTCCTTATATGAGAGAAGACAGGCTTCCTCATATCTTTTGTCCGGGTTGTGGAAATGGTAGTATTATGAATGCTTTTTTTAAAGGAATGGAAGAAGCTGAAATGGATTTTGATAATATAGCTATGGTTTCAGGTATTGGATGTTCTTCAAGAGTTCCGGGTTATGTTAAATGTGATTCATTACACACAACTCACGGAAGAGCACTTAGTTTTGCAACTGGTTTAAAAGTGTCAAACTCTGATTTGGATGTTGTTGTATTTACCGGAGACGGTGATGCTGCTTCCATTGGTGGTAATCATTTAATCCATGCAGCTAGAAGAAACATTAATTTAACTGTTATTTGTATTAACAACAATATTTATGGAATGACTGGTGGTCAGATTAGTCCAACTTCTCCAAAAGGCAGTTTTGGAACAACTGCACCTTATGGAAATGGTGATTATCCATTTAAATTAGCAGAACTTGTTGCAGCTGCTGGTGCAACTTATGCAGCAAGATGGACAACTGTTCAGGTTGATGAACTGGTAGATTCTATTAAAACAGCTTTAAAAAATCCAGGATTTTCATTTATTGAAGTTGTTTCTCAATGTCCAACTTATTATGGTCGTAAAAACAATCTCAAAACCCCAACAGCCATGGCAGTAACTATGAAAATAAATACATTGTCAAAAGAAGATGCTGAAGGTATGAGTGATGATGAATTAATTGGAAAAATTGTCACTGGTGAATTTGCCAATAAATCAAGACCGGAATTTAGTGAAAATATTGAAAAAATTAAGCGAAGACAAATCAGGTAGCAGAACTCTTGTTAATTCTGCATATGAATCAGATTTATAAACTGGAGGATAATATGAGAAAAGAATTAAGAATCGGTGGGTTTGGAGGACAAGGAGTAATTCTTGCAGGAATTATTTTAGGAAAAGCTGCTTGTCTTTTTTGATAAAAATGAAGCAGTTCAAACCCAGTCTTATGGTCCTGAAGCTCGTGGAGGAGCTTCCAAATGTGAAGTTGTTATTAGTGATGAAAAAATTGATTATCCTAAAGTTCAAAGTCCGGATATTTTAGTAGCAATGTCTCATGAAGCATTACTTAAATATATTGTTGATTTAAAGGATAATGGAATTTTAATTGTTGATCCTGGAACAACAACTATCGAAGATGTTCGGGATTTTATTGATGAACATAATATTAAAGTTTATAATGCTCCGGCAACCAAAACTGCAATGGATGATATTGGCCTTAAAATTGTGGCTAATCTTGTTATGGTTGGAGCTATTACAAAATTACTGGAGTTATATCTAAAGATGCAGCTATTGAATCAATTAAAGCTAGTGTTCCTGCAGGAACTGAAGATAAAAAACATAGCTGCTTTTGAAGCAGGATATAATTTCTAATTAGGTGTTATAATGAAATTTTTCGAATATATGGCAAAAAGAATTTTTAATGAGGAAGGAATTCCAATTTTAGAAGGGCATGTTGCCAATTCTGCTGAAGAAGCAACATCTATTGCATCAGATATGGGCGTACCTGTTGCAATAAAATCTCAAGTATTAGTTGGTGGTAGGGGTAAAGCCGGAGGTATTAAATTTGCAGATAACCCTGGTGAAGCATACAAAGTTGCTGATTCATTGATTGGCACTACAATTAATGGTGAAAGAGTACATCAACTTTTAATTGAGAAAAAAGCAAACATTATTAAAGAATTTTTCTTAAGTATATCTATTGACAGAGCCAATAAAAGACCGGTTATTATGGTAAGTAATGAAGGTGGGGTTGAAATTGAAAATTTAGCTAAAACAAACCCTGAAAAGATAATTAAATATCATCCAAATCCTTTAATTGAATTTTTACCATATGAATCCCGTGAAATAGCTCGTAAAATAGGTGTTCCATCAGAGTTAATATCTCCGATGGGTGATGTAATATACAAATTATATAAATTATTTGAGAAATATGATGCAGAAACCGCTGAAATCAATCCATTGGTATTGACTGACGAGGATTAATAGCTGCTGATGCAAAATTCGTTGTGGAAAATGACTCATTATGCAGACATCCTGATTTGGTAAAACTTGCACGTTATAAGAAAAAAAAGCAGTAGATTTCGTTAAATTAGATGGGGATATTGCAGTTATCGGTAATGGTGCAGGTTTAACATTGACAGGTATGGACATGATTAAATTCCACGGTGGAGAACCTGCTACTTTCTTAGATATCGGTGGGGGAGCTTCAGAAGAAAGTATTAAAAAATCCCTTAACATAGTACTAAATTATGAACCAGTTAAAGTAGTATTTTTAAATGTTTTAGGAGGAATTACTAAAGCAGATGATGTTGCTCATGGTGTTGTTGATGCTATTAAGGAATTCAAAAGCTTAGTATCAATTGTAATTAGGTTAACTGGTACTAATGAGGAAGAAGGTCAAAGAATACTTGAAGAAGCAGGAATTCCATATGAAATTTCAATGGAAAAAGCAGCTAAAAAAGCTGTTGAGCTTTGTAATAAAATTAAGGCTGAAGAATGAAATTTTTTGCCATAAATGGTAGTCACAGAAAAGATGGAAATACTGCTCAGCTTTTAGAAAAAGCTTTGGAAGGAATAAAATCAGTTTGCAGTGATGCTGAAATAGAATCAGTTAATTTATATGATGTTCCTTTTAATGGCTGCAAAAGCTGTTTTGCATGTAAAAAGATTAATGGTCGTCATTATGGAAAATGTGTTTATAAAGATGACTTTAAACCAATCTTGGAAGAAATTGTTCAGGCAGACGGTGTAATACTGGGATCTCCAGTTTACTTTGGTGATGTAAGTGGGGTAATGAGGTGCTTTTTAGAGCGTTTTATCTTTCCATTCTTTGTTTATAATGAGGATATGACTAGCTTAGCTCCAAAAAAAGATGGCTATTGGATGTATTTACACTATGAATCTTGATGAGAAACTGCAAGACAATTTGGCTACCATGATTTATTCGATAAAAATGAATTTGTTTTGGAAAAGATGTTTACAAAACCGTTTCATCTTTATTCCTACGACACCTATCAGTTTGATTATTCAAAGTATAAAATGGATCTTTTTTACTGAAGAGGAAAAATTAAAAACACGTAAAATGCAGTTTCCGATTGATTTGGAAAATGCATTTAAATTAGGGAGAAAAAATAGCTATTGAAGCAAAACAACGCGGCTGACTTCAGATTCGTTAACTATTTTTTTACCGCAATTTTCTCCTATTTTTTGGGCAAAACTTTTGACTTCATCAAATGTTGGCATATTGTCGGGTGTTAATCTGTGTCTTGATGATCCCACACACATGTATGCTTTTATTTCTACAAAATCTGGGCTGGCTTTTTTAATCAGTTCAGCATACTTTTCAGGATTAGTCATATTTCTTCCCTTAACGCATGTTGTTCTTATGCATGTACGGGAGTTAAAACTAGCTAGTGTATCAAGTGATTGGTTTAAATTATCCCACCCTTCACTAATTTGGGGTTGGCAAACATCATTATATATTTTCTTTGTAGGAGCATCTAAAGAAAGATACAGCTGGTAAGGTTCATTTTCTAAGTTTTTTAATTTGTCTACACACTGGCCATTGCTGACAACAAATGTTGTGAAATTACGGCGATTAAATTCAGCTATTAATTCATCAATTTCAGGATATAACATCGGTTCTCCAGCCAGTGAAATAGCTGCATTTGTAGGAGTTTTGGATTCTTCTAATTTTTTTCTTTATTTGCTTTATCATTTCAAAAAAAACCGCAAAGTAAATTATTTTGAGCTTTAACAGCTTCATCAACTATGGTTTTCGGATCATCGTATTCTCCTTCCCATTGGGTTTGGGTATATGACAAATCTCTCCAGCAAAACTCACATTTTTGCTGACAGTTAGGTACTGCAGGAGCCATTTGAAGACATCTGTGACTTTCAATACCATAAAATTTCTCTTTATAACAAACTCCCTTATCTAAGATACTTTGTTTGGTCCAGTGACATATTTTAGCAGCTGCATGATTGTGGCTGCCAACAAATCTGTATCCGCTTGACTCTAATTTTTCTACTTGTTTTTTATTTAATGACATATTTTTAAAAATCCTTAATGCTATGAATTTATTTAGGGTATTATACTAATTTAATATTTTGTTTGTTAGATATGAATGTTAAAATATATTTGCTAATATGGATAATATTATATTATAAAAAGAATTTAAATTATGGTGTTTTAAGTGAAAATTAATGAGTTGGCTGCAGTTATATTCTCTATGTTTATTGTAAAGTTTTTATATGATGCACCTATTGATGCTGTTTTTATTTTGCCTATTTTTTCATTGGATTTTATTTATTATTTAAATTATCTCCAACATATGATTATTCTAGTTTGTTTAGTACATCTTTGTTTGTTTTAATTCTTGCATTTTTCTTTTTTAGTAGACCAACTTTCACAATAGGCATATTAATTCTAATGGTGGTCTTTTTATTTTATAATTATCCTATTTTTTTTATTTAAGAAAGGTTTTAAATGTTATACTGAAAACGATTTTAAAGGCGCTTTAAGATATTATGATAAAGCTTTGGCTTTTTATAAAAAAGTTAAACCAATTTCTATTAATGTGCTTAATGAACCGATTTATATGTTATTGTTTTTCAATAAAGGGGAAGCTTTGTTCACTATTGGAAATTATGAAGGGGCTTTAAATTATTTTAATAAAGCTTTAAATATTCATAATGATAATGGTGATGTTTGGAACAATAAAGGTTTGACTTTAGAGATGTTAAATCGTGATGATGAGGCAATAATGGCTTATGATAATGCAATTAACTATGATTCAGATAATGATTTATATTATTGTAATAAGGGAACTGTTCTTAAAAAATTGAACAGAAATGATGAATCATTAGATTGTTTTAATAAAGCTTTAAAAATTAATCCTGAAAATAAAAAATGCTTTAAAAGCTAAAAAAGAGTTAAATTAGATTATTCGTCATAATATTCCCAGCTGTCTCCGTACCTGTCATCATAGTATGCATCATCGTAGTAGTAATCATCACCTATGGCATCATCATATGAGTTGTCGTAGTCATAAGAATAGCTGGTTGTAGTGTGGTGTATTGGACTTGGGGTATGGTGGTTATTTTCTTTTTTATCAGCACTGCTGTTTAGATAGCTGTCGCTGATGTTGGTTGTAGGTGGGAGATATTCATCACTTGAATTTAAAGTCTCTCTTTAGTTGGGGTGTTTGATTCGTAAGCTGTAATGCTGAATAAGCATATAATTGCCGCTAAAACTATACAAAGTTTGGCTGCTTTGTTCATGTATCTCATTTTATCTTGGAAACATATATATTTTGTGTATATTTGGATATTATCCAAAAGTATTTTGGTTAAATTTAAATTATTTCAAATCAAAAATATTAATTAAATCAATGATTTGGGGAATTATTTATGAATACACCAATTGTAATATTAAATTATAAAACTTATTTGGAATCTAGCGGGGAAAATGCATTGGAGTTAGCTCGTGCATTAAAAAGCGCTTCTGAAGAATCTGGCATAACTATGGTTGCAGCTCCACAGGCGGCAGATATTTATAGGATTCAGGATCAAATTTCTTTACCTATTTTTGCACAGCACATTGATCCAATTACTCCTGGAGGACATACAGGTTCTAATTTAATTGAAACTTTAATTGAAGCAGGTATAAGCGGTAGTTTAATTAACCACTCTGAAAATAGAATGAAACTGGCTGATATTGATGAAGTTATACAATTGTGTAAGCAAAATGATATTGAATCCTGTGTTTGTACAAACAATATTGCAACTAGTAAAGCAATAGCTACTTTCAGTCCCGATGCAGTAGCTGTAGAACCTCCGGAACTTATTGGTACCGGTATTCCAGTATCTCAGGCACAGCCTGAAGTTGTTGAAGACTCTGTTAAAGGAGTTAAATCAATCAACAAAAAATCAAAGTCTTATGCGGTGCAGGAATATCAACTGGTGATGATATGAAAGCCGCAATGGATTTAGGTGCAGATGGAGTTTTATTAGCTTCAGGTATTGTTAAGGCTGAAAATCCTAAAGAAGCTTTACTTGATTTGGTTAGTAAATTATAAAAACTTGTATTTTTATAAATATCTATATTTAATATTTTGAGTGAAATGATGGCTGATAAATTTAATACAATTGATGACTTTGATGTTGAAAATAAAACTGTACTGGTTAGAATTGATATTAATTCTCCGGTTGATCCTAGTTCTGGAATCATATTGGATGATACAAGATTAAAATTACATGCTAAAACAATTAAAGAATTGTCTAATAAAGGAGCTAAAGTTGTATTGCTTGCTCATCAAAGCCGTCCGGGTAAAAAAGATTTCACAGATTTGTCCCAGCATGCTAATGCATTATCTGACCTTTTGAATTTAAGAGTAAAGTACATAGACTCTATTTTTTCAAAAGCTGCAAAAGAAGCTATTAAACAGTTAAAACCTCATGAAATTTTTTTACTTGAAAATGTAAGGTTCTTTTCTGAAGAATCTTTATCCAGACCTGCTGAAGCTCAGGCAGAAACATTACTTGTTAGGCAACTGTCTCCTGTGATTGATTATTTTGTTAATGATGCATTTGCAGCAGCTCATAGATCTCAGGCATCTTTAGTAGGTTTTACTCTCAACACTCCTTCAGCTGCAGGTAGGGTAATGGAAAAAGAACTGACTGTAATTCAAAATGCACTGGATAATGTGGAACATCCCTGCGTATTCCTGCTTGGAGGAATGAAACCTGATGATTCAATAGATGTTATGGAAAATGTATTAAGTAACGGTACTGCAGATTCTATCTTAACAACAGGTATTGTAGGAAACATTGTTCTTTGGGCTGCAGGTGTGGATATCGGTGAGGTAAACAAGAATTTCATAATAAGCAAAGGATATGAATCAATGGTTTCTAAAGCTGAGAACTTGTTGAAAAATTCGGAAATAAAGTAAAATACCCTATTGATGTAGCTATTGAAAAAGATGGTGAAAGAAAGGATGTTGACTGTGGGGAAATTCCTAATGAAGCTATTTTTGACATTGGTGTAAAAACAATCAGTTATTATGCAAAAATAATTCGTGATTCAAAAACAGTATTTGCAAACGGTCCGGCAGGTGTATTTGAAGACCCTAATTTCGCAATGGGTACTGAAGATTTGATTAATGCAATGGCTAAATCAAATGCATTTACACTGATTGGCGGAGGCCATATTGCTGCGGCTACTTCAGCTTTAGGTTATGAAGACCAAATGAGTCATTTAAGTAGTGGTGGCGGAGCTTGCATCAGTATGCTTGCAGGTAAAAAACTGGCTGCCGTTCAGGCATTAAGGGATTCAGCAAAAAATAGTAAAAATTAACTATTTTTCGCTTTAAATTCTATTTAATAAATTTTCACTAGCTATTTTTGGGTTTTCAGCTTCCATGATTGCACTAACAACAGATAATCCATCAATTCCGCAATCATTTAATTCATGTGCATTTTCCTGAGTGATTCTCCAATAGCTACAACTGGAATATCAACAGATTTTACTATTTCTTTTAACTCTTTTTTTAGGTACTGATGTTGCATCGTCTTTTGTATTTGTCGGATAAACTGCACCAACACCAATGTAATCTGCGCTGTCCTCTGCTTTTTTTTTGCTTCTTTGATATTTGCAGCAGATACTCCTAAAATTTTACCTTCACCAATCATTGACCTTGCTGTTTTTGCAGGCATGTCGCTTTGCCCAACATGCACGCCGTCAGCATCAATAGCTAGTGCAATATCAATTCTGTCGTTGATTATTAGAGGCACATTATATTTTTGTGTAATTTCCTTAACTTTCAAGGCCAGATTATAGAAGTCTAATGTTTCAGCTTTTTTTTTTCTCTAAGCTGAACTACACTAACTCCGCCTTTTAGGGACTCTTCTATAATGTTTAAAAATTTTTCTTCATCTTCGCTGTTGTTGGTTACAAGATAAAGTGACAAGTCTAAGTTATTCATAATATCTCAATGTTGCTTTTTGTTAATTAAAGTTTGACCATCTAATTTATACAAATAGTCAATTAAATATGCTCTGAAGCTTCCGGTTCCTGCATTTTCAGAATCTACTTTAGATCTTGCCTTTTCACCGGCTATTGTCATTAATAATGCTGCAAGCATTGTTCCTTCAAGAGGGTTGGTTGCTCCAATACAGCTTCCTACAATTGATGACAACATACATCCGCTGCCTGTAATGTAGGGCATCATTTCATCACCATTGTCAATAGCTATTGTAGTTTCACCGTCGGATAATATGTCTATTGGTCCGCTGGCTAATATTACAGTATCTAATTTAGCTGCAAGTTTTGAAATAACATCTGCATTTTCATTTAAATTGTCTTGGGTTATGATGTCACTTTCAGATACGTCTACACCTTTTGCAGTATTTGATTCGGAAATTATTCCGGTTAATTTAGCTATTGTTTTTATTTCAGTTATGTTTCCTCTGATTGCAGCTAATTTATAATTTTCAATAATTTCTAAAGTTACTTTATTTCTTAATTGGCTTATTCCTACTCCGACAGGATCAAGAATAACTGGAGTGTTTATTTTATTTGCTTGAGCAGAACTGATTTTCATAGCTTCAACTTGCTCATGACTTAATTTTCCAATGTTTATTACTAAAGCATCAGCTATTGAAACAACTTCTGCTACTTCTTCAATATCTTCAGACATAATTGGGGAAGCACCAATAGCCAATACTGCATTTGCACAATCATTTACAGTTACAAAATTAGTTATACAGTGAGTTAAAGGGTTTTTACTTTTACTTCATTTAATAATTCCGGTATTTTTTGAAGTAATTCTTCTTTATTTATCATGATTTATAATTATAAATCTTTTAGTATTTAATATTTGATGTAAATATTTTTTGAATTAATTTTAATTTAGCTAGTGATTTTTTATTTTTAATTGAACAGTTGATATTATTTTTAAATCTTCTTTGTTTAATTTCATGATTTTTTGATTTTTTCTAATTTTTTTTACAGCTAATTTTCTACAGCAACTATTTTTTAAAGTTTTTATTTTATTTCCAGCATAATTTGAGATTTATTTTGTATTTAATATTATTAAAATGTTTTATATGGTGTAGGAAATTTGTAATTGTAGTTATTTAACTTTTAAATTAATATAAATATAAAATTTTTATTGTAAATAAATTGTTATTACTGAAAAATAATGTATTTAATATTAGTTTAACAATATAATTAATAATGGAGAGTATTGAAATGTCTAAAAGTTTGAAAGAAATATTATCTACTCCAATTAAAGATACTACTGTTAGTGAAATAAGACTGCAAGTGGTTGTTGGTCTTCCTTTACCTTTAATTATTATTTATTTCATATCTCTTTTTTCACCCTATTTTATTTCATTTTCATTTGGGTTTTTAGTTTTGGGGGTGTATATGTTTTTTATAAAAAATATTGAAAATCATTTTGATTTATATAGTGAAGAAGAAGGTAAAAAGTATTCTTTTGAGGGTTTATGTGTAGAATCTTTACTTATAGGTTTGATAGCATTTACTTCATTTCTTCCTTTTTATTATCATTTTAATAAAAGTTTTGGTTTGGGGGTAAGTTTTGGTTTTCTCATACCAGGTATTTTAATTTTTATTAGGAGGAAAATTTTTACAGAATCCAGTCGAATAATTGAAGATGATGATAATTTAGAATTAGGTTATCATCCTCTGGCTTATTATATATTAGGTATTGTTTGCGGTTTTAGATTATTATCTTCATCTGCATTGTTGTTTATTAAATATTTTACTAAAGGATATCCATCATTGTTAACATCAATCATATTTTTAATAGTGTCTATTTTATATTTGATATTAATTTTAAGTCCAGATTTGATTAATAAAGTCATACATTTTGATCTTAGAAAGGAGTCTTCTTTTGTTATGTATTTCATATTATGTAATATTGTAGTTGAAATGTTAATTTTTATTGCAAAGTTTTTGGTAAATTTTTCTTAAAAAATTTATTAATATTTTAAGTGGAATCCCAATTAAAGATGTTGAAATGTATTATAAATTTTCTAAACCAGGCAAATGGGAAAAGGGTCATGTTCAAAATATTGGTAAGCATGATATAACTTTTAATTCACTTAATGGTGGTGGAGATAATGGATCTGACATTCATGGAACTTTTGAAGGTGTGGGTAGGAGCATAAAGGAGAAATATGATTCTTTGGTTTTTAATATTGCTAATAAAAATTTTAAATCTGCAATTATTGATTTTAATAAAATACTGCATGTACCTTTTTATTATCTGTTAGATGGTTTTGTTTCATTATTAAAAGAGGGATACAATTTTAAAGAAGGTGTTGATAAGATTATTTATAAATAAATTGTTTTTTTTGTACATTTGGAATTATATTTATATTTAATTCTTCAGTATTTAAATTTAGAATATTCTCATGTAATTTAATTTATGGTGTTTGGATGGATAAAGATGTAATTATTTTGTTGGTGAATGGATTTTGTGTTATTGTAACTGTATATTGTTTTGTTTCAGATTATTATGTGATTGCATTGGTAGGTATGGTTAGTAATTTTTTTTCTTTCATTTTATAAATTAATATTTGGCCGTTATTTCTTTTCAATAGGAATTAAAGCTAAAAATAATAAAAATTATAAAAAAGCAATAAATTATTTTAATAAAGGTTTTCAGGTTTATCCTAGTTTTTCTGGATTTTTTGGTTAATTTGGGATTGATATATTTTGATTTAAAAGATTATGAAAAAAGCCATTGTATATTTTGATAAAAGCAATTGATGGGGGAGATAATAATGATTGGCTTTATTTAAAAAGGTTTGAGGCATTTTATAATTTGGGCAGGTATTATTCTGCACGCATGTCTTTAAATGAAGATATTTTAAAAAATCCTACACCTAAATGGGTTATGCATGGCAAAGTAGCTATGATGGTGCGTTTTAAGGGATATCCTTTCTATTTAATACATGATGGTCATGTTAAAGTTTCACGACCTTTTAATGTTGGAGGTTATAGGGCACATTATAAATTGAAAGAGCTTGCATATAATGAGCGCATGGTTTATTTTAGAAAATTTATTAAATGGAATCGTGGATGTGAATGATGTTAATATTTTTTTATTGGAATACTTAAATAGATGGAGATTTAAATTATTTTAGTAATTTGTTTAGTTTATAATCAGTATATATTGTTGGTGCAGTTTAATGGATTTATATTTGGTTGTTATTTAGGTGAAAATTTGAGTTAATGTGTTGTATATATGTTATATGGTTCTTAGCAATTTTCGGTTATTATAAATGGATATTTTTTAAGATTTGTGAATTAAATTGCGGGGGAGTGGATTTTAATGGAGTCTAAAGAGTTAATTGTAACTATGTTGTGTTATATTGGTGTTTTATTGGAAATTTGTATTGAATACGTTATTAATCGTTGTCATTATTTCGGATGGTATGAATTGGGTTTTAATTGTTGTGTTTTTGCTATGGTTCTTATTGTTGTTTTAGTGGTATGTTGGATTTATTTTTTATTTGTAAAAGGATATACAAATAATTATATGGGGTTACTTCCGTGGGTATTTGTATTTTTTAGTATTTTGAAAAATATTTTTTTCCCTATATGAATTTTCATTATCTATAATTTTTGTATGTTATTTTGAAAGAGTCTTAATTAAGTATTAGAAAAGTATTTAAATAAGTTTATACAAAAGTTTATTTGTTATCTTAATTTCATCATGCCTCGATAGCTCAGTCTGGTGGAGCGCGAGACTTGTAATCTCGTGGTCGCGGGTTCAATTCCCGTTCGGGGCTTTCTATTTTGTGTTTTTGGTACACATATTATGGTTGCATTTTTTTTAAAATCATGTAATCCATAACATTTATATACTATGAGGTATAAAATAGGTAATGTATGATGTATTGTTATGCATCATGTCTGTATTAGTGGGACCGTAGGGTAGCTTGGTCGATCCTTTGGGCTTTGGGAGCCTGAGACTCCGGTTCAAATCCGGGCGGTCCCATTTTCATGTCCCGCCTTAGCTCAATTTGGCAGAGCGTTGGACTGTAGATCCAAATGTTGCTGGTTCAAGTCCGGCAGGCGGGATTTGATTACTTTATTAAATTGATTATATTTGTGGTTATGGAAAATTAATTTTTCCGAAACCTTTATATATGATGTTAAATATAGTAATTAATGGTGTATGGTTAATACTGTTTGATTAGCTATACTGTATTTTAAGTATTTCCTGCCTTGGTGGTGTAGGGGCTATCATGTGGGCCTGTCGAGCCCGCGACTCGGGTTCAAATCCCGGCCAAGGCGCTTAATATTTAAATGTTGTATGTGAGGGCCCGTAGCTCAGTCTGGCAGAGCGCTTGGCTTTTTAACCAAGCGGCCGCGGGTTCAATTCCCGTCGGGCCCGTTTTCTAATTTTATATTTTAACTTTTCTAGCTGGAGGAATTATATATTGACAATTAATATTCAAGAACATATGCTTGTACCTAAGCATGAAATAATGACTGATTCTGAAATTGAGGATTTAAAAAAAAATAGTGCTGACTATGATATTGAAAATCTTCCTAGAATTAAAGTTGATGATCCTGTTGTAAAAGATATTGATGCTAAAGAAAATGATATTTTAAGAATTACTCGTGAAAGTGATACTGCAGGTACTTTTTGTTACTTATCGTATTGTAAAAAGTTAGTTATAATGTTAGAATAGTAAAATTTAGTATAATAAGTTTATTTCTGTATTTTTTTATTATTTTTTTGGAAATTCATTATAATAAATTTGAACTTAGTTTGAGAGGAATTATCTTAATAGGGATAGTTAGGAGTAAATTAAGAATAATAATCAAATGAAGAATTTTAATTAGGTTTCCTAATCTTATTTTTATTTAGTTAATTATTTTTAAGGTGTTTTTATAGAATGCTGGAGGAAGTCCATGACAGAGAATAACTGGAAATTAGTTGATGCATTTTTTGATAAATATGATTTAGTTGACCATCATATTAAATCATACAACGATTTTATAAATAGTGGGATTCAAAATATCATAGATATTACTGAACCTATTACTTTAGAAAACGGTAAATATACTTTAAAAACCGGTAAACTCTTTATTGAAAAGCCATTCACTAAAGAAGCAGACGGTTCCAAAAGTATGATTTATCCTGCTGAAGCAAGACTTAGGAATTTAAATTGTTCCGCACCCATGTATCTTGAGATGGCATTAAATGAAGAAGGAGAAGACAATCCTTTAGAAAAAAGTATATATTGGTGAATTGCCAGTAATGCTTAAATCAGATATTTGTCATCTTCATGGTCTTAGTGATGAAGAATTAATTGAACAGGGTGAAGACCCTCAAGATTTAGGTGGTTACTTCATTGTAAACGGTTCTGAAAGAGCTGTTGTAACAATGGAAGAAATTGCACCAAATAAAATTATTCTTGAGCGTATTGGTGATGTTGAAGACAGAAGAGCTAAGGCTATTGTAACTTCTATTAAAAGTGGTTTCAGAGCAAGAATTTCTCTTGAATATAAAAAACCACGTAAAAGCGGAGTATTTTTAAGAATTTCTTTCCCTTATGTTCCAGGGGAAATTCCACTTGTTATTTTATTAAGAGCTCTTGGTTTGGCTACTGATCAAGAAATTATTACTGCAATTTCCAATGATCCAAATTTCCAAATGATTATTGCAGATGATATTCAGGTATCCCTTTCTCAATTGAAATTAGATCAAAAAGAAATGGACGGCATGGATAAAGAAGAAAGAAGACAATATTTACAATTGGCTGCTATTAAATACATAGGTAATCGTGTAGCTAAAGGTATGACTGAAGAATACCGTATTAAACGTGCTGAAGATGTAATTAACCGTTACTTATTACCTCACATGGGTATTGAATCAGAAAGACGTGAAGCTAAAGCTACTTATTTAGCTGAAATGACTGAAATGCTGCTTCAGGTTATTGATGAACAAAGAGAACCTCACGATAAGGACCATTACACAAATAAAAGACTCAGAGTATCTGGAGATTTAATGGAGGATTTATTCAGAGTTGCTTTTACAAGTTTAACTAGAGATATGAGTTATCAACTTGAAAGAAGTATTTCCCGTGGTAAAGAGCTTTCAATCAAACAGGCAGTTCGTAGTGATGTTTTAACTGAAAATATTAAACATGCTATTGCAACTGGTAACTGGGTTGGTGGAAGAGCAGGTGTAAGTCAATTATTAGATAGGACTAGTTATATGGGAACTCTTTCTCATTTAAGACGTGTTGTATCTCCTTTAACAAGAAGTCAACCTCACTTTGAAGCAAGGGATTTGCACCCAACACAATTTGGTAAGATTTGTCCGAACGAAACCCCAGAGGGTCCTAACTGTGGTCTGGTAAAGAATTTAGCTTTAATGTGTAATATTTCTGAAGGTTCTGATGAACAAGAAATCATTGATGTTATTAAAAAGATGAATGTTTTAGAGGATTAAAGGAACGATAATATGGATAGTGCTAAAATTTATATTAATGGAGAACTTTTAGGATATTGTAAAGACCCTGAAAGTTTCACCAATGAAATGAGAGAAAAAAAGGAGAAATGGTGAGGTTTCTCATGAAATGAATATTACTTATTATGATAAAAATAATGAGATTTATATATTCAATGACCCAGGTAGGGCAAGAAGACCATTAATCATTGTTAAAGATGGTAAACCAGTTCTTAGTGATAAACATTTAGAAAAAAAGTAGCTAAAGGCGAATTAAAATGGGATGATTTAATAGACAATGGTTTTATTGAATACTTGGATGCTGAAGAGGAAGAAAACTCCTATATTGCTATGAGTATTGCTGATTTAAATGAGGAACATACTCATTTGGAAATTGACCCGGCTACTATGCTTGGAATTTGTGCAGGTATTATTCCGTTTTCCGATCACAATTCTTCACCAAGGAATACTATGGAAGCAGGTATGACAAAACAAGCATTAGGATTATATGTTTCTAACTATGCATTACGTACAGATACAAGGGCTCACTTATTACACCACCCGCAAACTCCTATTGTAAAAACACGTATTATTGATTCAACTAATTATGACAAAAGACCATCAGGTCAGAACTTTGTTGTAGCTCTTATGTCTTACGAAGGATATAACATGGAAGATGCAATGGTTATTAACAAAGGTTCTCTTGAAAGAATCTGGTGATGTATTAATCGGTAAAACTTCACCACCAAGATTCTTGGAAGAAATCGACGAATTCGGAACTGTAGCTGAAAAAGAAGGGAAACTTCTGTAACAGTAAGACACGGTGAAAAAAGGTATCGTTGATGCTGTTCTTTTTAACTGAAACTGTTGAAGGAAGTAGATTGGCTAAAATTAGAGTAAGAGATACCAGGCAACCTGAATTTGGGGATAAATTTGCATCAAGGCACGGTCAGAAAGGGGTTCTTGGTTTAATATTATCTCCTGAAGATGTTCCTTTCACAGAATCTGGTGTTGTTCCTGATTTAATTGTTAACCCTCACGCTATTCCTTCCAGGATGTCTGTAGGACAAGTGCTTGAGATGGTAGCAGGTAAAGCAGGCTGTCTTGAAGGTGAACGTGTTGACGGAACTCCATTCAATACAGAACTTGAAAAAGAAATCAAACAACAGCTTAAAAATCACGGATTTGAATCTGCAGGTTGTGAATCATTATATAATGGTGTAACCGGAGAAAGAATCGAAGCTGAAATATTTGTTGGTGTGGCATATTACCAAAAATTACACCACATGACTACTGATAAAGTTTATGCTCGTTCAAGAGGTCCTGTACAAGTTCTTACCCGTCAGCCTACTGAAGGAAGAGCTCGTGAAGGTGGTTTAAGGTTTGGAGAAATGGAAAGAGATTGTCTTATTGCACACGGTGCAGCTCTTACCTTAAAAGAAAGACTTTTAGATGAGTCTGACAAATATGAAGCTATTGTCTGTGAAAATTGTGGTATGTTAGCAGTATATGATAAGAATAAAAATAAAAAGTACTGTCCAATTTGTGGAGATGTTGAAACTTATCCGATAGAAATTTCATACGCATTTAAATTATTATTAGATGAACTTAAGAGTTTATGTATTTTCCCTAAATTAGTTTTAGGAGACAAAACATAATTATATAATATGAAGGAGTCAATATTTTGAAAGGATTTATAAAAAAAATCAAACAAATTAACTTTGGGCTTATGTCTCCTGAGGATATTCGTGAAATGTCAGTAGTTAAAATTGAAACTCCTGATACTTACGATGAGGATGGTTATCCTATTGAAAATGGTTTAATGGATCCTCATTTAGGGGTTATTGATCCAAGTTTAAAATGTAGGTCTTGTGGTTACAGAGGTGGAGAGTGTCAAGGACACTTCGGTAGTATTGAGTTAGCCAGACCTGTTATTCATGTTGGTTTTGGTGATATAATTCACAAAATTTTACGTTCAACATGTAATGAATGTGGTCGTGTTTTATTAACTGATGATGAAATCTTCAAATACACTGAAAAGATTAAAGATGCTCAAAATCATCATGAAAATTTAACTAAGATTTTAAAAGAGATTTATAATGAAGCTCGTCGTGATGTTTGTCCTCACTGTGAAGCAGCTCAGGATGATATTACTATTGATAAGCCGGTTTCCATTGTTCAAAAAATGGAAGGTGAAGATTATAAATTAACTGCTAGTGAAGTTCGTGAAAGGCTTGAAAGGATTTCTGATGAAGATGCTTTTGTTTTAGGTGTTAATCCTGAAGTAGCCAGGCCAGAATGGTTAGTGTTAACTGTTTTACCTGTTCCTCCAGTTACTGTAAGGCCTTCTATTACTTTAGATACTGGTGAAAGGTCTGAAGATGATTTAACTCACAAACTTGTTGATATTTTACGTATTAATCAAAGATTAATTGAAAACATGGAAGCAGGTGCTCCTCAACTTATTGTTGAAGATTTATGGGAGTTATTGCAATACCATGTAACTACTTACTTTGATAATGAAGCTAGTGGTGTTCTCCTGCAAGACACAGGTCTGGAAGACCTTTAAAAACTTTAGCTCAAAGGTTAAAAGGTAAAGAAGGTAGGTTCAGAAGTGATTTGTCTGGTAAAAGGGTTAATTTCTCTGCCCGTACTGTAATTTCACCAGATCCAAACATCAGTATTAATGAAGTTGGTGTTCCTGAAATGATTGCAAAAGAGGTTACTGTACCTGCTTATGTAAATGACTGGAACATGGATGAAATGAGAACATATATTGAAAACGGTCCTAATGTTCATCCTGGAGCCAACTATGTTATAAGAACTGATGGAAGGAAAATCAGGGTTTATGATGAAACTAAAGACATGATTTTAGAGAAGTTGGAGCCTGGTTATATTATTGAAAGACACCTGAAAGATGGTGATATGGTTTTATTCAACCGTCAGCCTTCTCTTCACAGAATGTCTATGATGGCTCATGAGGTAAGGGTTTTACCTTATAAGACTTTCCGTCTTAATTTATGTGTATGTCCTCCTTACAATGCAGATTTCGATGGGGATGAAATGAACATGCACGTTTTCCAAACTGATGAGTCTCGTGCTGAGGCTAAGTCTTTAATGCGTGTACAGGAACATATTTTATCTCCAAGGTTTGGTGGACCTATTATTGGTGCTATTCACGACCACATTTCCGGAGCATATCTTTTAACAAAACCAGGATCTGAATTTAGCGAAGAACAGGCACTGCAGATAATCAGAAAATCACATTTGTTCAATAATGAAAATGTTGATCCTAAACACTTAAAACGTAAACATGAAAACTGGACTGGTAAAGAGTTATTCTCTTTATTACTGCCTGATGATTTGAATCTTGTTTATAAAGCTGAGATTTGTCAGAAATGTGATGTCTGTAAAGAAGAAGCTTGTGACATTGATGCTTATGTTGTAATTGAAGACGGTGAACTTAAACATGGTGTCATTGATGAAAAAGCTTACGGTTCTTTCTCCGGACGTATTTTAGATAAAATCGTTAAAGAGTATGGCCCTGCTAGAGCCAGAGAATTCTTAGACAGGTCTACTGATTTGGCTATCTGCGGAATTATGAAAACAGGAATTACCACAAGTACAAATGATGAAGAAATTCCTGAAGAAGCTCAGGAAAGAATTAATGAGCATTTAAGAGAATCTGAAAATAAGGTAGATAAATTAGTTGAAGCATATGAAAACGATTATCTTGAAGCTTTACCTGGTAGAAGCCTTGAAGAAACTTTAGAAATGAAGATTATGCAAGTGCTCGGGGAAGCTAGGGACGTATCTGGTCAAATTGCAGAAAACTACCTTACTATGGAACACAACCATTCTGTAGTTATGGCACGTACTGGTGCTAGGGCATCTATGTTGAACCTTACTCAGATTACTTCCTGTGTAGGACAGCAATCTGTTCGTGGTGGTCGTATCCACAGGGGTTATATTGACAGGACTTTACCTCATTTCCGTAAAAATGAGTTAGGTGCAAAGGCAAAAGGATTTGTACATTCAAGTTATAAAAAGGTTTGGATCAATTGAATTCTTCTTAATCCGGTTATATGCAAAGAAGACTGGTAAATGCACTTCAGGATTTACAGGTTAAACCGTCAGGACTTGTTACTGATAATCAGGGAATGGTTATCCAACTTATGTTTGGTGAAGATGGAGTAGATCCAGCTAAAAGTGACTTTGGTAAAGCAGCTGACTTAAATAAAATCATTGATGAAAATAGGTTAGGAGATGCTAATCCAAACTATGATTCAAGTGTTGAACAAGAGGGTAAATAGGTGTAACTATGGATGATGCAATAATTAAAAAAGTGGAAGATGCTTTACTTAAAGCTGAAATAAACTTTGATGCAAGAATTGTTGAAAATGGAATTATTGACCCATCAAGTCGTGTAAAGTTCCCTGAAAAATATGTGGATGATTTAGCATCTGCTTATGTTAACAGGCATTTATCTGATGATGAATTAGATATGCTTATTGGAGAGCTTAAAACTGCCTATGAACGAGCTCATGTTGAAGCTGGTGAGGCTGTTGGAACAGTAGCTGCACAATCTGTAGGTGAACCGGGTACTCAGATGACTATGCGTACTTTTCACTATGCAGGGGTAATGGAATTAAACGTAACATTAGGTCTTCCAAGACTTATTGAAATCGTTGACGCAAGAAAAAAATAGCTACTCCAACAATGGATATTTACTTTACTGAAGAAAAACGTCATGATGAAGAATTCGTTAAAACTTTAGCTAATAAAATTGGTAAAAGTACTGTAAACGATGTTCTCAGTGATTTCAGTTTAAATTATGCTGATATGAAAGTTGAAGCAGTTTTAGACGAAAGAAAAATTGAAGATAAAAGACTTGATCTTGATGAAATTCTTGCTAAAATTCAGAAAAACTTTAAAAAGCTGATATTAAGGATAATCTCAAGATTATTGTCGAACCGCCAAAACGTGAAATTAGGGAACTCCGTCTTTTAGCAGACAAATTCCGTGATTTACAGATAAGTGGTATTAAAGACATTGGAAAAAGTCATTATCCGTAAAGATGAAAGAGAATGGATTATGCACACTGAAGGTTCTAATCTTAAAGATATTCTCTCTATGGAAGGTATTGACACATACAGAACTACTACAAATGATATTCATGAGATAGAAACTGTATTGGGTATTGAAGCAGCTCGTCAATCAATTATTAACGAAGCAAGAAATACTCTTGAAAACCAAGGTCTTAGTGTTGATGTTAGACACATTATGTTAGTTGCAGATATTATGACTTCTGAAGGAGAAGTAAAATCCATTGGTATAGTGGTGAAAAATCAAGCGTTTTAGCTCGTGCAGCTTTTGAAGAAACTGGTAAACATTTACTTCGTGCAAGTATTCGCGGTGAAGTTGATGATTTAACTGGTATCATCGAAAATATTATTATTGGACAACCAATACCTCTTGGTACCGGTTCAATCGGTGTCAAAATGGCAAATAAAAATGAATAGGAGGCTAGATGATGGACGTAGATAGAAGTATCAGGGTAGCTGTCGATACTGGTGATGTGACATTAGGCTCTGAAAAATCAATTCAATCTTTAAAATTAGGAAAAGGTCAGCTTGTAATTGTTGCTGCAAACACTCCTAAAGATATTGTTGAAGATGTTGAATATTATACAAATCTTTCAGATATCCCATCATACACTTACGAAGGTTCAAGTGTAGAATTGGGTTCTGTCTGTGGTAAACCATTTACAGTTGCTACATTAATCGTTAACGATCCAGGAGATTCTACTATATTAGATGATTTGAGTAGATTCATATGTCTATTAAATTCACTGCAAATGAAATTAGATACATAGCTCTTTTTGAAAACATGACTGGAGCAATGGTTAAAGATTGTATTATCGATGATGAACATGGTAAAGTCACATTTGTCGTGAAAAACGGTGATATGGGATTAGCTATTGGAAAAGGCGGAAGCACTGTTTCCAAAGTTCAAAGAGCAGTAGATAAAGGAATTGAAATCGTTGAATTGTCCGACGATCCGATTCAATTTATTAAAAATCTTTTATCCCCTGCAGAAGTACAAGGTGTTAAAGTACTTCAGAAGGAATCAGGTGAAAAAATAGCTACTGTTACAGCAGATAATACCAACAAACGTATTGCTATTGGTAAAAACGGCGTTAATATCGAAAGAGCTAAGTTAATTGCAAAAAGACAACACAATATAAACAATATTATTTTAAAATAGCTATTAATTTAGCTATTTATTTTTACTTTTTTTTTTTAAAATGAGATAAGAAATCTATTTTGCTTTTTTGTTGTAATATAACTATATTTCCTATTTTTAAATCTTTTGAATTAAATTTTAATAATTTAACAGTTTTAAATGGTTTAATTTTTAGGATACAAATATCATAATCGATATTTTTACCAATAATTGTGGAAGTGTATTTTTTCCCATTTATTAATTCGATTTTTAAATTATCCATATTTTCTACGACATGTGCATTTGTTATAATATAATTATTTTGGGTGTCCGCCAAAATTGATTTTTGATTTTTCGTCAAAAAAATTTTTGGGCCTAATTTTTATTATTTTTAATATATTTCAATTAATTTTTGTTTATTTTATTTTATTTTATTTGGTTTAATTATTTTTTAAATTATTGTTTAGTTTTATTTTATTCTTATTTTTGATTTTTAATGGTTTTAAGACAGTTAAGTTTATATACTTTGTTGTACATATTTTATATTAGGTATAAGTTGTTTTGGTGTTGTTATTTATGGTTAAAAGAAAGTTTGATAGGAATCAGGCAAAATTGGGCATTAATACTCTTGATTGGAATGTTCCGGAGAATCATATTTCTCGTTTTGTTGTTGAATTTGTTGAAGAAGTTTTTCCACTTTTAAATATCAAAGAACCCAAGAAAAAGAAAGGAAGAGACTCCCTTCCAGTGGATTCAATGTTAAAATTGCTTATTTATGCCAAAATCCAACATATTGATAGAACATCAATAATTACAGATATGGCGCGATACCATGATATATTTAAATACGTGTGCGATGATATTAGACCTTCTGAAAGATCAATTCAAAGATATCGAAGAGAATATGACCATTATTTTGAAGTATTGCTGCAAATGACATTAAAAAGGCCTTTGATGAAGGATTCACTGAATTTAATCACGTTGCCATTGATGGAACCATCAAAAAAGCATACAATTCCAACAACAATACCATTACAAAAAAAAGAAACTCAAATATTGGTCGATTACTACGAAGGACGACCTATTGACCCTGAATGTCTTGAAAAACTTCATAAACCTGCTCAAAGATTATTGGAAAAGAAAGATATGGATGATGAAGATAAATTAGAACTATTATATGGAATAAAAACACAATTTACATTCACAGGACAGGATAAAATTCCAGTAAATGATATGGAAGCAAGATTTATGAAAGGAAAGAAGGGAAACTTCATGGTTGCTTATAATATCCAATCTGCAGTCGATTACGATACCAAATTAATCTGTGCAATAAACGTCACACAAAACCCGACAGACCACTACGAACTACCAATAATCGCAGAAAGAGCAATAAGAAATATTAACACCACACCAAAGTATATAAGTGCCGATACAATCTATTTAAACCAAATATCATTATCATACTTAGCAGATAAAAAAATAGGTGGTTTAATACCAAATAGAAAGCAAAGTAAAGAAAAAATAGGAAAATTAAATCCAAATCCATACCATAAAGACCATTTTGAATATGATTATGAATTAGATGTATTTAAATGCCCAGAAAATCAATATATGCACTTTTTCGCAAAATACATCGAACCACACAAAGATTCAGAAAAACCAGACAAAATAAAAAGACTCTACAACAATTATGAAGTCTGTAAAAACTGCAAAGCACGAAATAAATGTTTAACAGGCAAACAAACACACAAAACCATCACAGAATACGGATCAGAAATGCAAAAAGCAATGAACGAAAAAATGGAAAAACAGGAATATAAAGACGAATATGGCAAAAGATCAAGCGTTGAAGGACCATTTGGAATATTCAAAGAACAATTCCAAATAGAAAAAGAAGTAGTCATCGGAATGGTAAAAACAGAAGAAAGAATAAACTTAGATGCATTAGCATATAATTTAATACGACTACACAACATAAAACAAGAAATAAAAAACACAACAGAAGATTTAGAAGATTTCTGCGAAAGCACATCCATTAAAAACCAATTAAAACTTGATGTAACAATATTTTAAAAAAATCAACAAGTCAGCCAATTCAATTTTGGCGGACACCCTTTTAAAAAAAAAGCCACTACCACATAGTTTATTTGTTGTTGTTTTTTTTTAAAAACCTTTCTTTTTTGAAGTTGTGATTTTAACTACATTTTGTTTAGCATTTTCAATTGTAGTTATTATTTTATTTTCTATATTCATTAAAATTCACTTCCGTTCCTTTAATTATCATTTTTTTAATAATTGTTAATTTAAATGGTAGTTTATTTTCAATTTTCATTAATATGTTTAAATCATCTGCTGTAAATCCTTTTATAATCATTAATGTGATTAAATAAATGGGGAATAAAAATATTAATCCTATGTAGAACCCAATTAAGTTTTTGGGTAAAATTAATAAAAATATAGCGATTATTATTCCAGCAAATAATATTTTTAAATAATGGGCTATGTTAAATTTTAGTGAAATGTGTTTATTTAAATAGATTAATGAAATTAATGTCATTGTTGCTGTTGTTAATGTAGTAGAGATAGCACCACCATTTACCCCAAAATAAGGGATGAATATAAAGCTTAAAAGTAATATTTGGATAAAACCTCCAATTAAAAGATACATTGAACTTTTTGGTTTACCTGCACCTTGAATCATACTTGAAGTTATTGCAAATATAGAATAGAAAAAAAAACATTCCTAATGTTAAAATTGTTAAAACATTTGCACCTTTTGAATAAAATGGTTTGGTGAAAAACATCACTAACAATACTTCTTTAGAAAAAATCATTATAAATAAACATATTGGTACCATTATGATTAAGTTATATCTTAAAGCATTAAACATATATTTTTTAAGTATATTTGTATTTTTTGATGCAAACATTTCAGATGTTACAGGTAGTATTGTAGTAGCTAAAGAATTAGAAATCATCAGGGGTAGTCTTGCAATAGGTTCTGCTATTCCAAAATATCCAATTTCAGAGATTGTAATGAATAAAGGCATTATTGTGGTGGTCATACTATATATTCCTATTTCTGAAATTGCAGTTAAAATAACTGGAATTGAAAATGATATTATTTTATAAGCAATTTTTATTTCTTCTTTAAAATCCATTTTTAATTTTAACATTCCTTGGAAGATATCTAAAAAATATTTATGTAAAATTATAATAACTGAGATTAATGAAGAGAAAAAACCAATTACACTACCAAATATGGCACCTACAACTGAAAAACCAAGTATAATTAATACAATAGCTGATAAAATCATAGTAATCTGTTCAATAGCTCGACTAGTTAATATATGTGTCATTTCATATGTTCCTTGAAATATTCCTCTAAATACACCTACAATAGCACTAAATGGAACGATTAAACCTATAATTTGTAAAGGTAATAATAGTGAGTTGTTATTATAAATTTTAACAAGTAAAGGTGCTATAAAAAAAATCATTAATAGTCCAAAAGTTATTCCTAATAATATTGCAATTTTTATAGAAACTAATATGAGTTTATAGGAATTTTCTTTTTTGATTTGTAGCATTATATTCTGACACATATTTACTTATGGTTGGAGGCAATCCTCCTGCTGCTAATGTTTGCAATATATTTTGAAAAGGAGAAATAATTGTTAAAATACCATAAGCATAGTTGTTTAGAAGATAAACCATTAAAAATTTGTATATGTATCCACCTATTTTAAAAAATACATTTCCAAATAAAATAGCTAAATTATTTTTAAGAAAATTATTAACCATAATTTCAGCTCATAAAGTTACATAATGTTTTAGAATTGGCTATTTGACTTATTTCTTCTTCTAATGCTCTACAATTAGTACACAAGTAACAAAATTCACATTTTTTACAATTTTCTATATAATCTAAATTTTTTCTCCAATAACTATATATTTTTTTCCTTATTTTTCTGAAAGAAATTTAGAAGGTTTTTATTTTTTATGTTTCCCCATTTTTTGGTTCTTAACATTGGGCAAGGATGCACAGTTCCTTTAGAAGAAATGAATATTGATTTTCCTAAACAGGGATGAAACTCAATATTATGGAAAAACGAATCGATATTAAATGTGATATAATTTATTTTTCATTTAACAAATCATTATTTGACTAACTGATTGTTTAATTAAGAATAATAATTAAAAATGATAGTAAAGAGTAATAACTATATAAATTGTTAGTATGGGGAACTAGGTTATTATACTTTTATTTTAAATTTAATTATTTTATAATTTTTTATTTAATGTTTATATAAATTTAAACAAGTTTTAAGTTAATTCAATTGATTTTATCATTTAGAAAAGTTTTGTTAATATTTTAAAATTATGTTTTGATTGTTTTTTTTTCATTAAATTTAATGGGTTTAATTGAAATATACTTATTTTAGAAAATAATCAATTTAAATTACTTATTTTTTTCTTTAAAAATAATTTTGTATGTTTTTTAAAATCCAGTTTTCATGTTTTTGTTATAACAAAAATGCCGACTCTAAAAAACAGAGTATAGAGTTTATTTTGTATGTAGATGAAAACTAATATAAGCAATAAAAACAAAGAAATAATATTCAAATAAATCTTTGAAATATTTTTTTATTTAATCAAAACTGACTTTCAACAAGTCAAAATAGATACCTTTATTAATGTTAAAAAAGATAAATCATCATAAGATATCGACAATTAATGGAACATAGTTGTGTGTGCTTTTTACTATGCTTCCAATAAAAAATCATGATATCTTCATTTTTAGATAATTTAATTGTCTAATTAATTATTATATTATTAACTAGTTATATCTTTGAATTTAGATTGTATTAGCTATTTTTAGCTGTATAAATCGCAGCGGTGGATTCTTAGATATGTTTAATAAAAGTTTAGAGGAAATATTATGCCAGGACTTTTTGCTGCAAAAAACTTAAAAAAAATAGACAAAATTTTAAGTGGAAAGATGTAGATTACAAAAGGAAAGCTTTAAGATTAGATGTTAAAGCAGACCCTCTTGAAGGAGCTCCTCAAGCTAGAGGAATTGTAATCGAAAAGTAGGGATAGAAGCAAAACAACCTAACTCTGCTATACGTAAATGTGTTCGTGTTCAATTAATCAAAAACGGTAAACAATTAACTGCTTTCGCACCAGGTGACGGAGCTATTGGATTTATCGATGAGCACGATGAAGTTATGATTGAAGGAATTGGTGGACCATCTGGAAGATCTATGGGGAGATATTCCTGGAGTTCGTTGGAAAGTATCTAAAGTTAACAACGTAGCTTTATCCGAGATGGTAAGTGGAAAAATAGAAAAACCTGTAAGATAAGGATGGTATTTTTATGAGTAAATTATTTGATAAATGGGAACTCGATGAAGTCAAAATCGAAGATTTAGGTTTAGTAAAATACATCTGCTTAGATGAAACTCTTGTTCCTCACACTTCAGGTAGACATGTAAAAAGACAGTTTGCAAAATCTAAAGTATCTATCATTGAAAGATTAATGAATAAAATCATGAGGACTCACATCAACTCAGGTAAGAAAAACAAAGCTACAATATTGTAAAAGATGCATTGGATATTATCAACAAAAGAACTAAAAAAAGAACCCTGTTCAAGTTTTAGTTACTGCAGTTGAAAATACTTCCCTCGTGAAGAAACTACTCGTATTAAATACGGTGGTATCGGATACCAAGTAGCAGTGGACATTTCTCCACAAAGAAGAGTAGATCTTTCATTAGGATTCTTAACTAGGGGAACTTTACAATCAGCATTTAAAAACAGGAAATCTGTTGCTGAATGTTTAGCTGATGAATTAATTCTTGCTTCTGAAGAAGATTCCAGAAGTTTTGCTTTACAGAAAAAAAGAAGAAAAAGAAAGAGTTGCAAAAGCAGCACACTAATCATATTTATATAAGGTGATTTCTTTGAGTAGAAGAGAGAAAATGATTGCAAAAATTAAGGATTTAATGTATAAACCAGATTCCATCAGGAATATTGGTATCTGTGCTCACATTGACCACGGTAAAACTACATTATCCGATAACCTTTTAGCAGGTGCAGGAATGATTTCCGAAGAACTTGCTGGTGATCAAAGGTTTTTAGATTTTGATGAACAAGAACAAGCACGTGGTATTACTATTGATGCAGCAAACGTATCAATGGTTCACAATTACAAAGATGAAGAATACTTAATCAACTTAATTGATACCCAGGTCACGTTGACTTTGGTGGGGACGTAACTCGTGCTATGAGAGCTGTAGATGGTGCAGTTGTTGTTGTTTGTGCTGTTGAAGGTATCATGCCTCAAACTGAAACTGTACTTAGACAAGTTTTTAAAAGAAAATGTTAAACCTGTTTTGTTCATTAACAAAGTTGACAGATTAATCAACGAGTTAAAATTAGAACCTGAAGAATTACAAAAAAGGTTCATTAACATTTACATGGAAGCTAACAAATTAATCAAAAACATGGCTCCTGAAGATAAAAAAAAAAGAAGAATGGGCTGTTGATTTCACTGATGGTAGTGTAGCTTTCGGTTCAGCTTATCACAATTGGGCTATTAACGTTCCAATGATGCAAGAAACTGGAGTTAACTTCAAAGACATCATTGATTATTGTAACGATGATAAACAAAAAGAATTAGCTCAAAAAGTACCATTGTCTGAAGTATTACTCGGTATGGTAGTAGAACACTTGCCTTCTCCTAAAGTATCTCAAGAATACAGGGTACCTAACATCTGGGAAGGTGACATTGAATCTCCTGCAGGTCAAGGTATGATTACTACAAGTCCTGACGGACCTTTAGCTGTAATGGTTACTAACGTATCTGTAGACAAACACGCTGGTGAAATTGCTACCGGTAGGGTTTACGGAGGATCAATTGAAAAAAGGTACAGAAGTATACTTAGTTGGATCTCATTCCAAATCCAGAGTTCAGCAAGTAGGTGTATACTTCGGACCTGAAAGAGTTAACACTGATGCTGTACCTGCAGGTAACATTGTATATGTTGCTGGTGCAAAAGGTGCAATCGCTGGGGAAACTATCTGTTCTCCTGAAGACAAAATCAAAGAGTTTGAAGGATTAGACCACATTTCTGAACCTGTAGTTACTGTTGCTGTAGAAGCTAAAAATACTAAAGATTTACCAAAATTAATTGAAGTATTAAGACAAGTAGCTAAAGAAGACCCAACCATTAAAGTTGAAATTAACGAAGAAACCGGTGAACATTTAGTTTCAGGTATGGGAGAACTTCATTTAGAAGTTATCAGTTACAGAATTAAAGATAAAGGTGTTGAAATCCAAACTTCAGAACCTATTGTTGTATACAGGGAAACCGTATCTCAATTATCTCCACAAGTTGAAGGTAAATCTCCAAACAAACATAACAGATTCTACATTACTGTTGAACCTTTAGAAGATGAACTTTTCAAAGCATTACAAGAAGGAAAACTTAAAGAAGGTAAAGTTAAAGGTAAAGAATCTGCTAATGCGTATTCATCAATGCTACTCGTGGTATCCAATACTTAGATGAAGTAAAAAGAGCTTTTTAATTGAAGGATTTGAATCCGCACTTAATGACGGACCTTTAGC
>VOFD01000674.1_pt1 | contig 46001 bp, 54 predicted proteins | sample 5384101 | NCBI WGS metagenome assembly VOFD01 (sample SAMN12384723, study PRJNA508395) | human gut metagenome | isolation source: healthy gut C | host: Homo sapiens
ACAGCAACGGTGTGGTGATCTCCGCGTCCGAGGACGGCGGCAGGCCCGTGGCGGTCGGCTTCCGCGCCAAGAAGTCCAACGGCAAGTACCGCTACTACTGGCTCTACCGGGTCAAGTTCGGCATCCCCGCCACCAACCTCGCCACGAAGGGCGATTCCATCACCTTCTCCACGCCTACCATCGAGGGCACCATCATGCGCCGCAACCGAGAGGACGCTTTCGGCAAACACCCCTGGAAGGCGGAGGTCACCGAAGGCGCGGAGGGTGTTAGCGGCAGCGTCATCGAAAGCTGGTATGACGCCGTGTACGAACCCGCGGGTCTCAATATCACGCCCATCAATCTGCCCGGCGACAGTCAGCTTATGTAAGGAGGCGCGGTCATGGATAACGAACGCAGTTCTTTCATCAATATCGGCGGCGAGGAGTACGAACTGATCCTCACGACCAGGGCAACGAAAGAGATCGCCGCACGATACGGCGGCCTTGAAAACCTCGGAGACAAGCTCCTCAAGAACAAGAACTTCGAAATGGCTCTTGGTGAGATCGTATGGCTCATTACTCTTCTTGCCAATCAGAGCATTCTCATCCACAACCTCAAGAACAGGGATGAAAAGAAACCCCTGCTCACTGAGGAGGACGTTGAGCTTCTGACAGTACCCTCGGATCTTGCCGAGTACAAGGCGGCAATAACCGAAGCCATGTATAAGGGTACGAAACGCAATATTGAGAGCGAGGAAGACTCAAAAAACACGGCGGCCGGGTAAGCGACGAAGAGCTGTTTACCCGGCTTTTATTACGGCATCGCCCAGCTCCATCTGACACAGGATGAGTTCTGGGCGATGCCGTTCGGTTTGATGCTCGATCTATGGGAATGCCATAAACAATTCAGCGGCATCTCCAAACCTAAAAGAGAGCATTTTATCGATGAAATAATACCGGAGGGGATATAATATTTTGCCTTTCACATAGATAGGTATTGAATGATACGCACATATTTGGTATTATTATATCCGATTGATTAGATTGTTGTTTTGACGTACAGCAATTTGATTAAATTCAGATGATGAGGTGCGGAATATGACTTCTGGAGTTTTTATCAGCCACAGATCAACGGATAAAGAAATAGCAGATATGCTTAAAGATTTTTTCGTTAGTGTTGAAATACCGAACAGTTCCGTCTTTTGCTCTTCGCTTCCTGGCAACGATATCGAGCAAAGAATCTCGGGTGAAGTAAAGGAAGGTCTGAATAATAGCATAGTCAATATAGCCATTTTATCCCAGGATTACTATGAGAGTGCGTATTGCATGAATGAGGCTGGAATAATTTGGTTTCTGGGAAAGGATACAATTATTGTTGCTTTGCCTGAAATAGAGCCTTCTAAAATGTACGGCTTTTTAAATGGTGAGTACAAACTTCGCAGGCTTGACCAGGAAAGTGATATTGCAGCTATTTACGACATTGTAAGAGTTTCCTTAAATACTACCCAAGCTTCAGAAGCAGTTACAAATGCTGCAATTCAAAAGCTAATCAGAAGGTATTCTAAGTATATTAAGGGCAGAACCGTTCCCTGTCAAAGAAATACCGTTGGAATGCAAAACAACCCAGGTTTAGCTGCCGAAGAGTCTGAATATATTATCAGCACTGAAAAACAACGATTTATCTCAATGATTGATGAGAATTTAATCAAGGCAAACACTCTGCTGCCATCCACGTTAAAATATGTATTGCGATCAAGCTTAGTAAAAGGATCGCTTAATGATATGCATATCGATAGGTTTGTAGTTGAATTCCATATCGATCGAATGAATGCCAATAATCAGTCTACAGTAAAGGTTGATCGTTATTTTGCAGGACAAGCATCAACTAGCTGTAAATCAATCGTTGTGCCGTTTTCACACTCACAACATAAAGAACGAAAAGAATACGAATACACTGCTGTGGATGTAAACACACAGCATAAAATGATGCATTCTTTCGGCATAAAAAAACAACATAGAGATTATCCAAATTGACTTGCCTAATAAAACTAAAAAGAGTTTTAATGTTTTACTCTCGATAGAGGATAATCCTAATTTCCCCTCTTTCTATGACGATAACAAGGTTCAAGCATTTTTGGGTGATCCGTTTTTTCTGTTTACAGAATGGGAGTATACACAGATGGTTTTCTATTCAGACGATGAACATATTAGAAATCGAATCGGGCGTTTATTCTTTGTAAATAAGAATTCTTATACTTGGGAGCAGATAGAGGATAAAAGCTTTGACAGTAAAGGTGTTTTGCGATTTGAAGTTACGGCTGATGACATGAAAGAATACAAGGATTGTCTCATAGTTGTTCTTCTTGAAAGATAGACAGCAAAAAGGACAAACGAAATTAGATTTCATACATTATCAACTTTCGTTTGAAAGACTTAGATATCAACATTGCGATTGTGCAATAAGAGCCTTAACTGGCTTTCTTTTCTTTTGCCCCGGAAGGGGCTTTTTTAATGCCGTGAGGAAGGAGGAACCGGTAAATGGCTGCTGACAATTTCGGTCTTCGCATAGGCCTGGAGGGCGAAAAGGAGTTTAAAAAGGCTCTGGCCGATATAAACGCCTCCTTCAAGGTTCTGGGATCGGAAATGAAGCTCGTTTCCTCCCAATTTGACGCAAACGACAGATCGGTCGAGGCACTCACATCCCGAAACGCCGTTCTCAACAAAGAGATCGACGCGCAGAAACAAAAGATCGAAACCTTGAAGGCGGCGCTTGATAACGCCGCTTCTTCATTTGGCGAGAATGACCGGCGCACACAGAACTGGCAGATACAGCTCAATAATGCAGAAGCCGCGCTGAACGGCATGGAGCGAGAGCTGAAGGACAACAACGCCGCTCTCGAAAACGCGGAGTCGGGATTCGATGAAGCTGGCGATGAGGCAAAGAACTTCGGCAAAGAGGTTGACAAAGCCGGAAAGCAGTCACAGGACGCCGGATCCAAGTTGAAAAAGGTCGGGCAGATCGCCAAGGAAGTCGGAAAAGCAATGGCGGCAGTCGCCGCTATCGGTACTGCCGCGGTCGCCGCAGGAAAGAAGCTGTGGGAAATGGCCAACGACGTGGCCTCCGCGGGTGACGCAATAGATAAGACCTCACAGAAGATCGGCATTTCGGCAGAATCGTTTCAGGAATGGTCATATGTATTTGAGAGAAGCGGTGCGGATGTAAACGGCCTGCAGACGGGCATGAAAAAACTGTCCGGAGTCATTTCGGAAGCCGCCAATGGCTCAGACAAGGCGGCTGAGAAGCTTGCCGCTGTGGGCTTGTCCATAGAGGACCTGAACGGAAAGAGTCAGGATGAACAGCTGTCTATAGTCATTGCCGCATTGCAGGATATGGAGGCCGGTGCCGACAGAACGGCCGCGGCCAACAACCTCCTCGGCAAGTCGGCTGTCGATATGGCCGCTGTCCTCAATATGAGTGCCGAGGAAACGGAGGCTCTGAAGCAGGAAGCGCATGACTACGGAATGGTCATGTCAAACGAGGCCGTTGCCGCTTCTGCTTCGTTTGAGGATTCGCTCTCGAGGCTTAAGGGCACTATGGGCGGTCTCAAGAACCGCATGGTCGGTGAGCTTCTTCCGGGAATATCATCCATACTTGACGGTCTTTCGGATCTGGTGGCCGGTAACGATGAAGCCGGTGAAAAGATTAAAAAAGGCGTCACGGACGTGATCGGTTCTATTACAAGCATGATCCCGCAGGTCGTGACGCTCGTTCTTACGATCGCGTCAGCTGTGCTTGAGAGCGCACCTGCGATCATCTCTGCGCTCGCCGAGGGCATAATCGGTGCGATACCGCAACTGCTCCCCGTTGTAATGCAGGTCATACTCGAGATAGTAACAGCACTCATTGACCTTTTGCCCCAGATCATTGAGGCGGGAATGCAGATAATCGCGTCTCTCATTACAGGAATTGCCGAAGCGTTACCTACGCTTATTCAGCAGGTGGTTGAGGTGGTCGTCCAGATAGTACAGACACTCATCGATAACCTTCCCATGATCCTTGACGCGGCTCTTCAGCTGATCGAAGGTCTGGCACAGGGCATACTTGATGCGATCCCCGTGCTGATCGAGGCGCTGCCCGAGGTGATAATGGGCATAATCAATTTCCTGCTCGATGCAATTCCTCAGATAATCGAAACGGGAATAAAGCTCATCACGTCACTGGTATCCGCTCTTCCGACGATAATCGCAAAAATCGTTGAAGCGATCCCCAAAATAATCGACGGCATAATCAAAGCTGTGCTCGGCGCTATCCCGCAGATCATTCAGGCGGGCATACAGCTCCTGATCTCGCTCGTTCAGGCACTGCCCACCATAATCGTTGAAATAGTGAAGGCTATTCCCGAAATAATCGGCGGCATAATCGATGCTTTGATAGAGAATATCCCGCTTATCATACAGGCTGGTGTCGAGCTCTTTTGTAGCTCTTATCGAGAACCTTCCGACCATCATAATCGAGATAGTTAAAGCTATCCCGCAGATAATCACGGGCATTGTTGAGGCGATCGGATCATTGGCGTATAAACTCGTTGAGGCCGGTGGAAACCTTCTCAAAGGTCTGTGGGAGGGCATATCCAACGCCGCTTCATGGCTGTGGAACAAGGTCAAGGAGTGGGCCGGAGGGCTCATCGACGGAATCAAGAACTTCTTCGGCATACACAGCCCGAGTACTGTATTCGCCGGTATCGGCGAGAACATGGGACTTGGTCTCGGAGAGGGCTTTGTTGACGCCATGGACGACGTGGAAAAGGAAATGGAGAAAGCCATTCCGACTGATTTCGATATGGATCCTGTCAAGGCCGCGGCGAACATTGATGTTACTGCGGGCATCTCTCAGAAGAACGCGATCACAGTCTCGCTTGCGGCGATGCTCGATCTTATGAAGACGTATCTGCCGCAGATGGGTGTACGTCAGATAGTGACGGACACTGGCGCGGTCGTAGGCTGGCTTGCTCCCGAGATGGATGCCGCGCTTGGAGATCTTCAGAAACTGAAAGTGAGGTACGCATGAGCTGGATAGCATTCGGACGAATAAATACGAAAAACTATGGGCTCATAGTTGCCCCGTATGAAATACCGATGCCGCCTGCAAAAACGGATTATGTTGAGGTTCCCGGGAGAGACGGATCCCTTGATATGACCGAAGCGCTCGGAACCGTCCGTTACGGTGACAGAGTGATCAATATTACGATGTATGCCGTAGGCAGTTACAGGAGCAGACTTTTTTGAGTTTGTGAACCTGCTGCATGGGCAAAGGATGTACATCGTTTTCGATAAGGATATCGGGTACACCTACAACGGCAGGATCGACGTTAACGGGATAACAAAGCAGGATGGTTACTGCGAGATTTCGGTGACTGTTACTGCGGAGCCCTATAAGCTTGAAGAGAATGATACGACAGTCACTGTCAGCGGAAGCGGACGGGCATATCTGGTTAACGGGAAAATGCCGGTAGTGCCAACGGTCAAGACCACTGAGGAAACGTCTCTGACGTTCGCTTCGAACGGACAGAATATCACGGTTACCTTATCCGCAGGAGAGCATATCATACCACAGCTGTATCTTGCGTCAAACGACAGCAAGCGAGTAACGGTAGCCTCCTTCGGAACGACAACGTTTTCATTTAAGAAGGGCTGGCTATGATCTACACCATTTATTCCGATTCCTTCCTTGTTTACGATCCGCGGTTACCCGAGTACGCGGTCATCGATCCCATACTGAACTTATCTGTAAACGAGCCCGGATTACTGACGTTTACCGTTCCCGATACGAATCCGTCTGCGGGAAACATAACGAAGCTCGTCAGCAGAATAAAGGTATTCAGGGACAGCTACCAGATATTCCAAGGCAGAGCGATCAAGGATGAGCGCACACTCGGGAATATGCACAAATACACAGTCGAAGGGTGCATCGCGTTTCTTATCGACAGCGTGCGGGAGCCATATTCCTTTACGGGCACTCCCGCACAGTTCTTTGCTTTCCTGCTAAACGGCCATAATGGAAGCGTAGCAGAATCACAGAGGCTAATTGCCGGTTCTTGCACTGTCACCGATGAAAACGACATTACCCCGTATTCAGAGCTTTGGGACTCTACATGGAACGTGATGAAGAGCAAACTCATCGACAAGTATGGAGGGTATCTGTATGTTACGTTCAACCGGGACAGTAAACCCGTTCTAAACTGGCTTGCTGAGCCGCCCGATACGGCTACACAGAAGATCGAGTTCGGAGAGAACCTGTTATCACTGGCGATAACAAAAGACGCGGATGAATCGTACACAGCATGCGTTCCGCTTGGAGCAAAGCTGAAGGCTATCGATCCTGCATATGAGACCGAAGCAAGGCTTACGATCGCGGACGTTCATGACAACGATCCCCGGCTCATCGATTCGGCGAATGCCGCTATCTATGGCACCATCTATGCTCCTGTCAGTCTTACCACATGGGATGACGTTACCCTTCCGACGAACCTGTTACACAAAGCACAGGCATGGCTTGCGGCGCAGGGTGCAAGATTGAAGGAAACGATACAGCTGACGGCTGTGGACCTTGCCGCCCTTGATACCAACGTTGAAACGTTCAAGTTCCTCGACCGAGTTATCGTCTCGTGCGGCGACATACTGCCTGAAGCGTATTTTGTGCTGACCAAAATGACTATCCCTATTCAGAACCCGGCCGCTACACGTATCACGATAGGAGACAGCCGGGCTTCGCTCGTTGCGGATAATACCGGCAGGATAAACGGAGCGATCGACAGGATCGAGGGCATCGAGTCAGACTACGTCACCAACAGCGGTGCTGTAGAGATAGTCCAACAGCAGATCACCAACAATACAAGCATCCTCCAGTCGGCACAGCAGATCATCATGTCGGCGCTGGAGGACTATGTTGCCACTTCCGATTTCGAGCAGTTTCAGAGCACTGTTATGACCACGCTTTCGGTCATGGCAGGCACTATCGAGATGAACTTCTATGAAACGAATTCTGAAATATCGGATCTGAACGGAGATATGAATCAGCAGTTTGAGGCCATACATGGTTTCATACGCATGATTGCCTCCGGCATCGTCATCGGCGAGAGCACCTCTAACATAAAGCTTAAGCTCGAAAACGACATCCTCTACTTCTTCACCGGTGACGAGGATTCCGTATCCACGGAGAACGCCATAGCCTATTTCTCGGCTGGAAAGCTGTATGTCAATACCGTGCAGATCCTTACCGGTATGAGGATTGGCCCCTTCGCATGGATGCCGGAGTCAGACAACCTTAATTTCAAGCTTACGGAGTGATGATATGGCAGACAGGACAACACCGATACATTCGGGATACAGCATAATAAACGGATCGTTCTCCGGAACGGCAACGGCCAAGCTCGGCTGCTGGATGGAGTACAAGGTCACGAGCCAGTCGGTCGAAAACAACACCTCAACGATCCGTTTCTATATCTACATTGCGAACGTTGCGGCCTCCACAGGCTACCATATTTATTGCAACAACTACGACCAGACGAACCGCGGCAGTATGACTGTCAGGGCCAACGGTACGACCGTTTACACGCGACAGAAGCGAGGCTTCGCAACTGACCTCATTCCGACCGCTTCCGATCACACGACACAGTATCAGACGCCATACGGCAATGCCGAAGGGACAAAGTTCCTGACGGTCATGACAGATAACGCTGATACAGAAGCCGCAGGATACGGCACATGTGTTATCAACCACAATGCCGATGGCACAGGTTCTGTCACGCTTTCATGGAATGCTGACTGTTCGTTTGCCAACTCTCTGAAACTTATTACGGGATCTGCTACGGTAACGCTCCCGACGATACCCAGAGCTACCACACCTTCTGTTGGATCGCTTACGATGGGTTCAGCGGGAACGATCACGCTTTCTCCGGCTTCTTCCTCGTTTACTCATACTTTGAGGTATCAGGTGGGTTCCGCGTCAGGAACGATCGTCACAAAGACGTCGAACACCTCTGTGAACTGGACGCCGTCTCGAACACTCGCAAATCAGGCTCCGAATTCTACCACGGCAGTGGGAACGCTGTACTGCGACACTTACTCCGGGAATACGCTGATCGGAACTAAGTCAGTTTCGATAACGATAAACGTTCCCGCGTCGATAGTGCCGTCCGCAACTTATACGCTCACGGACTCGGATTCGAATATTGCCGGTCAGTTCAACGCGTTTATACAGAACAAAACGAGACTGAATGTCAATGTCAACGCATCAGGCACATACGGCTCGACCATAGTATCGGTAACGACCACCATAAACGGAACCACATACACCGAAGCGTCGTTCACTACCGAAGCGCTGACACGGAGCGGCACACAGAGCTTTACTATTGTGGTCAAGGACTCCCGAAACAGGACGAAAACGATCACAGGGACGTATGAGGTGGTCGCCTACAAGTCGCCTACAGTGAATATCGCCTCGGTCTTTCGCTGTAACAGTTCGGGTGTGCTATCCCATAACGGAACGTACATATCTATCAGGATAAAGGTGAATATCAGTTCGCTTGATTCCTCAAACGACGCTTCGATCATAGTTCAGAGCAAGAGGAAAACGGCTACGAACTATACAGACCTCAAAACATGGTCCGGCACATATTCGTTGAATGGCACTTATGTGTGCGGCGGTTCTCTCTCGAGCCAGTACGCCTACGATATCAGAGTGGAGGTCAGCGACTACTTCGAAACGGTCTACGCCTACGCCGACATAACGACAGCTGATACGATCTTCTCAATTAGGAATAACGGCCTCGGCATGGCGATAGGCAAGATATGTGAGCAGGACAGGTTCGAGATGGGCTGGGACGCTGTGTTCCATGAGGACGTAGCTTTTGAGGGTGACGTTTCATTCTCCTCGCTAGCGTGGCTCCGAGATCTCATCTATCCCGTGGGCTCTATTCGCATGACGGTGGATCCCGCCAACGCCGCCACCTTCCTCGGAGGCACGTGGGAGCTGTGGGGAGAAGGCAAGGTGCCGGTCGGCGTCGACTCGCAGGACAGGGACCTCTGCGATCCTGAGATGGAAGGCGGCGCGAAGACGGTAACGCTTACTACGGCCAATATGCCCTCGCACAACCATACGCTCTCATCAGGTACGGCAACAGCAGCGGAGGCGGCGGCGCATACGCATCAGGCTGCGTCGGGCACGTACAAGGTCGGCTCCGGCTCGGGAAGCAATTACAAGTATCTGACGAACGGCGGCAGCACAGATCCCGCGACTACGGGCTCCGGAGGCGGTCATACGCATACCATTACTCTATCCGGCAATACCGGCTCAAGAGGCAGCGGAACAGCTCACAGCAATATGCAGCCGTACATTACTTGCTATTTCTACAAGCGAACGGCGTAAAGAAAAACTCCCGTCGGTTCGTCGAACCTCTCACGGGAGTCTCTCTTGCGGTTATAAAGCTTTTTGTTTTCGGTCCTGCGCGTTACGGGGTTTACGTCCCATGTGACGCGCTGTTTCTTTGTGAGCTCTTTTTGAGCCTTTTTGCTCATTTTGGCTTTCGGTATGAATTTGTCAGCCATATTCATCACATCCTTCCGGACGGCATTATAGCCGACGGGAAAACAAAAATCAATAGGAGGATTTTGAAATGAAGGAATTCTGGATCACCGTACAGGTGATGTTCTCGGCCGTCGGCGGCTGGCTCGGATGGTTCCTGGGCGGCTGCGACGGCCTTTTGTATGCTCTGCTCGCGTTCGTCGTGATCGACTATATCACGGGCGTAATGTGCGCGATAGTCGATAAGAGACTGAGCTCGGCGGTAGGCTTCAAGGGCATATTCAAGAAAGTGCTGATATTCGCGCTGGTGGGTATCGGCCAAATTCTCGACATGCACGTTATCGGCGCGGGAGCCGTGCTCCGAACGGCGGTCATATTCTTCTATATGTCCAACGAGGGCGTGTCTCTGATTGAGAACGCGGCGTATCTCGGCCTGCCGATCCCCAAAAAGCTGAAGGCCGTGTTGGAGCAGCTCCATCACAGGGCGGAAAAAGAGGAAGTGCCCGAAACAAATGACGATGATGCAATTGAAGAGGAGGATGATGCAGATGCTGAAGACGAATAATCTCAGGGAATTCATTGGATATCTCAACGAACAGGTAAAGAACCATTCCGTTTACGTCTGGGGAGCCCAGGGGCAGCTCGGCCCCGCGGTGAACGAGAAATGGATCCGTCAGGTTGAGACCTCGGAGGCAAACGCCAACAGAGCGATCTCGTTCTGGCGGAAGCAGTGCGACGCGGGCTTCGGCGACGTGCTCCGCGCCTTCGACTGCTCGGGTCTCGGCATGTACTGGCTGCAGAACGTAAAGGGCCTGCTCCGGTATGATCTTTCCGCTCACGGCATGTACAACAAGTGCGAAAAGCTCACAAAGGATAAGCTCCGCGTGGGCGATTTTGTTTTCAAACTCGATAAGACCGGCCGAGCGACTCATATCGGCTACGTGGTCGATACCGAGCTGAACGTTATCGAAGCAAGAGGCCGGGATGCGGGCGTTGTGAAGCTGCCCCTCACCGGCAACACCTGGAACGCTTACGGCAGGCCGCCCTTCTGGACGGAAGCGGAGGTCGCCGACTGCGAGGGCAGGTACATCTTCACCCGCGTGCTGAAGTACGGCCGCATCGGCGATGATGTGTGCGAGCTGAAGAAACTCCTCGCGGCAAACGGCTTTACAGGGCTAAATACAAATAACAGAAACTACTTCGGTTCCACCCGCAGCAAGGTCAAGGCATTCCAGAAGGCGAAGGGTCTAACCGTCGACGGTAAAGCCGGACCCGCGACCATTACCGCGCTCGGCGGATTCTATATGGCGTGACGGCATACCCCATCGGAGGATTATCCTTCGGTGGGGTTTAACATCTAATTCTTATAAATACTTCAGATTAAAGATTGCTAATATCCCTTTGGTAGAGATAATCAAAATGATTCTTAACCATATTGGCAACATTTACAATTGATTCTTTTTTGCTGATGTAATCTATATTTAAACGGTCATTTACCCCCTCAAACTCTTTAATGATGGCATTCCTATCTAACCTGGAATAGATGATGAATTTAGCCTTTATTTTTACATTGGGCCTGTCTTCTAACATTCTCTTAAGCATATCAGATCCAAAGTCTTGATGTTGTTTCACCTGAGAAAGCAACTCGGGATTTCTTGAAACATCAAGAATGAAAACATCAAAATCCGTATCTGCGTTCATATGCAAAACTTCATTAGGAGTAGTAGCCTTGTGAACACTGACATGGTAGGGTGTTTCGTTTTCAAAGGTCTCTATCAAAACTTGATATAAAAAATTTAATTGTTCGAGATCATCATCCATAATCAGAACTCTGTATTTCCACCTACAGCTAGGATAAATAAGGTTGGATGTTTTTCTGCTTTTCCGTTTCATAATATACTTTCTTTGTAATCCGTCTGGAGCAGTTGAGTTAAGATAGACATCGCGCCAACGGTGGAAATCAACAGTTACCGTATCGGTTGTTTCATCCCATTCATGCCAATAAAACCCAAAGTCAGAGTATTTGTCGTTGAAATCGGCAACTCCTTTTGCACATACAATATTAGGTATAGTTTCGGTGAAACCCTTAACATTTATTGGAATTGACATTTTATTAGGTTCTTCCTCTTTTTTGTGCGTATCACCACAAAGGTAGGCACTCACATTATAAAGGCTAAAAGCGTCCCTGTAGACTCGTTTGCACTTCTTGCTTTAAATCATAGAAGCTATTGTGACCAAGAACGATAGTGGGGATATCGTCGTTATAAAACTGCTCCCACATATCGGAATCAGTGGCTTGAATGATGTCGAGCATTTGATTCTCTTTAATTCCCGGTTTATAGACAAGTGTTGTATTTAGATGAAGGATATTAAGCTTTCCTCTCCAACGCCTAAAATGGACACTTGCAGGAATAGTGTCTGCGATTGGATCGGGTACAGAAGGATATGCCCCGATTTTACGCGCAAACTGACAGTACGAAACATATGATTTCATGCGCAAATCAATATAGTCGTAATTTCCTTTGGCGATCTCCTCGATAGATTCATCATTCTGCTTTTTCCATTCAGGAACGGTATCTTTGAAAAGCGCCTCCATTAACTGGTCGTTGGATACATCGTGGTTTCCAGGAATTAGGAAAACGTCTTTCTCTTTTTTAGACCCATTTCCGTAATCAATGCATTAATAAATTTGATAGCTTCTGAAAAATCTGCAGTCCAATAATTATGAAAATCACCGGTAATAACAAGCAGCTTTTTTCCAGGCTTTTTATCGAATACATGCTCCCTAACTTCGCGGAGGACGGTATCTCTCATATTTGAAAAAGAAAGGTTGCGTGTAAAATGAAGATCGGAAATATGGAGGATGGAAGTCGTTATTACCTCTGCTTCATTGGGCTCAACAAAGTTCGACGTTTTATACTCTGTAGCTGATTCATAAATCTGTTTTCGAAGAGCAGAAAGAGCATCCTCTAATGTACCGTATTTTTCTTTTTGCCTTATTCTCTTCTCTAATATTTCTTCGAAGCTTGCAACATCTATTTGAGCATGAAAGTCTAAATCTTTTCTTTGTGTTTGGATATCAATCAAACGGTTTAGATGACCTCTTAAAGGCTGAATAAACCTTGCACAGATGCTTAGATCACCATTTTCGATTGCAGTCATCACGGCCTCGCTGGAATCTGAGTCCATCTCCGATAATGCATTGTGAACATACTCTGCGGACTGTATGTATTTCTTAAATCTTATATCGGATTCCATCTGAATACTTGCTTGTATTTCATCATACTCTCGCAGCAAAGGTTCAAGGCGGATTATTAGAGAACGTATACTTTGGTATACATCTTCTATTCCGTGAAGAATAATTGGTGATGAATCGGTCATCGTAGGTATTAACAGAATGGCCGGGATATCCTTCTCGGAAAGATTATATTGTTGCAAAACCGGCGAAATATGAAGCGAGAGATTACGCATTGCTTCTTCACGCACCCAATAGTCTCTAGCATCTAAGGGATAGTCATCTTTAGAGACCTGAGGAGGAGTTCTATTTACTAATAGTAGACTTGAATTACCAGCGCGCTTATAAGCCTTTTGTTCATGAGTAAGAAGGTTATTAGCATGCTCGCGCGGATTGTTTGATTTAGACAAAAGAAACATAATCTTATCTCCTGTCAAATCATCGTATGAATCCCAATAACGTATGATATCATCATAACCCTTCGGCAAATCCTTTTCTCTGGCGAGAAGTACCATTACCCATAAAAAACCCCTTCGGAAAGCTGTTTTCAAGCAAAGGTTCAAATAGTCAATAATTGGATAATCTATAATTTCCATACCATCCTCCGGAGCTGTGTACTATGCTCCCCTTCTTAGTCCATTTCTACAGCCAACCAACAAAAGATTCAACATGCTATGTAACAAAGACGGTTATCCAATAAAACCCCTTGTTGATTTCTGCATAATTGATTATAGCATACTTGGGATATATAAACAATATTTGTTATCTCAACCTAGAAAGATGTTGAAACTATGAATAGGCATCTAAGTAAAGAATAAATCCACAATTTGGTCTTTTTGCTTGTTATTCCGTATAAGAGTATATGCAAAGAACGGAAGGAGGGAAGATATGTAATGATACAAACGGCAAAAACGGCCCTTCCGAGAAGAGACCCTCTTCTGGTCTTTTTCTTTTTGGGCTTTTTTCGAAAACCGTCAGTTTTGGCCTCCTCCCATGGCTACCAGATAGAGGACGGCAGTAAAGAGTCCTCGGAAAGGGGTAATGCCATGAAACACAAATTGAAGGTCAGTGTTTCAAAAGAACCGAAGACGGGCGGTATCGCTGCCGTCCGTAAAGTCTCCGTCCGTGAGCGGCTGCTTCGTATGCTTCTCGGTGAGATGCGTAGGGTCGTAGTTCTCATTCCCGGAGACAAGGTCGATGAGATCGCCATCAGCGAGGAGGTGAATACGGATGAGCGAACAGAGATCGAAGGCTGAAGTCGCCGAACTGCTCATGAAGACGGCGGACGGTCTGACCGCTCTCGCGGAAAGCGTGAGAGCCCTTTGCGGGACGCTTGCCGACAGCCCGCGGGAAGAAGCGAAGGCAAAAAAGCAGGCCATACCGCTTGAGAAGGTCAGGGGCGTGCTTGCCGAAAAGAGCCGCGACGGCTATACGGCGGAGGTCAGAGCCATCATTCAGAGCTTCGGCGCGGAGAGGCTCAGCGAGATCGATCCCGCCAACTTTGAGGCGGTGCTGAAGAAAGCGGAGGCGCTGGGCAATGGCTGATCACGCTGTACTGTCCGCGTCCGGCTCCCACAGGTGGCTGAACTGCACGCCGTCTGCGAGGCTGGAGCTTGAGTTCGAAAACACGGGCTCCGAAGCCGCCCGGGAAGGCACCGCGGCTCACGCCCTGTGCGAACACAAGCTGAAGCGCGCTCTCCGTATGAGGAGCAGGCGTCCGGTCTCGGATTACGGCTCCGACGAGATGGAGGAATGCACCGACGCCTACGCCGAGTTCGTCATGGAGCAGTATGAGGCGGCGAAGCAGGTCTGTAAAGATCCCGTGATCCTCATCGAGCAGAAACTGGACTTCTCCTGCTACGTGCCGGACGGCTTCGGCACCGGGGACTGCCTCATCATCTCCGATGACAGGCTCCACATCATCGACTTCAAGTACGGTATGGGCGTTCTCGTCGAAGCTGAGGACAATCCCCAGATGAAGCTGTACGCGCTCGGCGCTCTAGCGGTGTACGACGCTCTCTACGATATCCGGGAGGTGTCGATGACCATCTTCCAGCCGCGCCGCGAGAACGTGAGCACATGGACCATCCCCGTTGAAGAGTTGAAAGTCTGGGCGGAAAACGAGCTGAAGCCCAGGGCGAAGATGGCCTACGACGGCGAGGGCGAGTACCTCCCCGGAGAGTGGTGTACCTTCTGCCGCGCCGCCGTCCGCTGCCGTGCGAGAGCCGAGGAAAAGCTGAGGCTGGCGCAGACGGAGTTCCGTATGCCGCCTCTTCTCACCGACGCGGAGATCGAGGACATCCTCGCCGTGCTGCCGGATCTGACCAAATGGGCGAACGAGATCGCCGCCTACGCTCTTGACGCCGCGCTGAACCACGGCAAGGAGTGGAACGGCTTCAAGGTGGTCGAAGGACGCTCCGTCCGCAAGTACCGTGATGAAGCGGCCGTCGCCGAAGCGGCAAAGGAAGCGGGTTATAAGGATATCTACCGTCAGTCCCTTATCCCGCTGACCGAAATGCAGAGACTGATGGGCAAAGACAAGTTTGAGGAGATACTCGGCGGCCTCATCACAAAAGCGCCGGGCAGACCGACTCTCGTCCCCAAATCGGACAAGCGTCCGGCCATGAACGTTTCAAACGCCATTAACGATTTTAACGAAATTAAGGAGGATTATTAAAATGGCAAACAATACCAACAGGACCAAAGTCATCACGGGCGTCAACACCCGCCTGTCCTACTTCCACGGCTGGGAGCCCGTGTCCATCAACGGCGGCGCGGAGAAATACTCCGTATCCGTGCTCATCCCCAAGACCGACACAGAGACCGTCAGCGCCGTCAACGCTGCGATCGACGCCGCCATCGAGGAAGGCGTGGCTAAATTCGGCGGGAAGAAGCCCAGCAGGGCGGCCATCAAGCTGCCTCTGCGCGACGGCGACGCCGATCGCGACGATGAAGCCTACAAGGGGCACTGGTTCATCAACGCAAATTCCACCACGGCTCCGCAGATCGTGGACAGACAGGTCAAGCCCATCCTCGACAGGAGCGAGGTCTACTCCGGGTGCTATGCCCGCGTCTCGCTGAACTTCTTCGCCTTCAACTCCAACGGCAACAAGGGCATTGCCTGCGGTCTGGGCAACATTCAGAAGGTCAGGGACGGTGAGCCTCTCGGCGGCAAGTCCACGGCGGCTGACGATTTCGCCACCCTCGCCGACGACGATTTCCTGGCGTAAGGAGGTGCGGACATGGAAGGTTCAACCGTAAGCGCAGTCACCGAACTGCTCGTCAACATCCTCATCGGCACTTTCTCCCTGGCGACCCTCACATGGGTGTTCGTCGGAATCCAGACGTTCATCAACGACCGCAGAAACGAAAAGCGTCAGGCTGAACGCGAAAAGCGCGACGCCGAATACCATGCGGAACGCATGAAGGAATTCGCGAAGTAAGGCTTCCGGGGCGGCATGGAGTTTCTCCCTCTGCCGCCTCATTTTCATTATGGAGGATCGGTATGAGAAATCTTGAAATCGACATTGAGACGTATTCATCGGTCAGCCTTCAGAAGTGCGGCGTGTACAAATACGCGGAAAGCCCGGACTTTGAGATCCTTTTGTTCGGATACAGCGCGGACGGCGGTGAGGTGCGCGTCATAGACCTCGCTTCCGGGGAGACTCTGCCGGCGGACGTCCTGTCGGCGCTGACCGACGATTCCGTGACCAAATGGGCGTTCAACGCTCAGTTCGAGCGCGTCTGCCTTTCACGGTATCTGTCAGACCTCGGCGTCAGCCTTGATCCTTTTCACGACCGTCATCCGCTTTCCACGGAATGCGCCCGTTTCCTGAACCCGGAGGCGTGGCGCTGCTCGATGGTGTGGTCGGCGTATATGGGGCTGCCCCTGTCCCTTGAGGGCGTCGGAGCTGTGCTGGGGCTTGAGAAGCAGAAGCTGACCGAAGGCCGCGATCTGATACGGTATTTCTGTATGCCGTGCGAACCTACGAAAAGCAACGGCGGCAGGCGGCGCAATCTGCCTCTCCACGGCCCGGCGAAGTGGGAACGCTTCAAAGCCTACAACATCCGCGACGTCGAAGCCGAGGCGCAGATACAGATGAAGCTGTCGAAGTTTCCCGTGCCGGAGGCGGTGTGGGACGAATACCGGCTCGATCAGGAGATCAACGACAGAGGCGTCTGCGTGGATATGCCGTTCGTGAAACGGTGCATCGCCCTTGATGCGGAGACGCGTGACAGCCTTACCGCCTCGATGCGTGAGCTGACCGAACTCGACAATCCCAACTCCGTGGTGCAGATGAAGTCCTGGCTATCGGACAACGGTGTGGAGACCGACACGCTCGGCAAAACGGCCGTGGCGGCGCTGATCGGTGAGACGGACGGTGATATCTCCGAGGCACTTCTGCTCCGTCAGCAGCTTGCCAAATCGTCTGTCAAAAAGTATCAGGCAATGGAGAATGCCGCCTGCGCCGACGGCAGATGCAGAGGGATGTTCCAGTTCTACGGCGCGAACAGGACCGGGCGTTTTGCCGGCAGGCTCGTTCAATTACAGAACCTGCCACAAAACCATATGCCGGACCTTCACGCGGCGAGGGCGCTTGTGAGGAGCGGTGATACGGATGCGCTGTCAATGCTTTATGACGATATCCCGGATACGCTTTCACAGCTGATACGCACGGCTTTCATTCCGAAGGAGGGCTGCAGATTTTATGTGGCGGACTTTTCGGCCATCGAAGCGAGGGTCATTGCCTGGTATGCCGGCGAAGCGTGGCGGACAGAGGTCTTCCGCAGCGGAGGCGACATCTACTGTGCGTCAGCTTCCCAGATGTTCAAAGTCCCCGTGGAAAAACACGGTTTGAACGGACACCTTCGGCAGAAAGGCAAAATCGCGGAGCTGGCGCTCGGATACGGCGGATCGGTCGGTGCGCTCAAGGCAATGGGCGCTCTTGAGATGGGACTTGCCGAGGAGGAGCTTCAGCCCCTTGTGAACGCATGGCGGCAGTCCAATCCGAACATCGTCCGTTTCTGGTGGGACGTCGATTCCGCCGTGAAAAAGGTCGTGAAGGAACGGAAGCCGCAGAGCGTAGGCGGCGTTAAGATGTTCTACCAGAGCGGAATGCTGTTTATAACGCTTCCGTCCTGCAGAAACCTTGTCTACGTCAAGCCCCGTATCGGAGAGAACCGCTTCGGCGGCGAGTCCGTCACCTATGAAGGAGTCGGCGGCACGAAGAAATGGGAACGCATCGAATCATACGGTCCCAAGTTCGTGGAGAACATCGTCCAGGCGACCGCCAGGGACATTCTGATGTACGCCATGAAAACGCTGCGTTGCTATGAGATCGTCGCGCACGTCCACGATGAGATCATCATCGAAGCCGACCCGCGAATGAGCCTCGACATCCTCTGCGAACAGATGGGACGCGTTCCGCCCTGGGCGGAGGGACTTCTGCTCCGTGCCGACGGGTATGTCTGTGAGTTTTATAAAAAAGACTGATATTTTCCCTCAAACCGTCAGTTTTCACCTCCTGCCAGGGCTACCAGGTAGGAGGTGTATTTCTATGAACATTACACAGATACAGGGCGCGTTCCGCCCGGAACAGATGATAAAGCGTACCGACGATGATATGCGCCGCGAATTCGCCTACATTGCTGCCGGACAGATCACGCAGAAACTGCTCGACAAGGGACTTATCACACCCGGCGATTTCGACAAGATCATGGCGAAAAACCGCGAAAAATTCTCGCCGGCAATCGCAAAGATTATGCCCTGAATGACTTGCTATTCCGGGCTTTCAGAGTGATATATACTATACCCCTTTAAGGACAGGAGGCGAGACAATGAAACGGATAACAAAGATCGACGCGGCGGCGAAGGAAACGAAAAAACTCCGCGTGGCAGCCTATGCCAGGGTCTCCACCGACTCCGCCGACCAGCTCATCAGCCTTGAAGCGCAGAAGGAGCATTACGAACAGGTCATCAAAAACTGCCCCAACTGGGAATTCGCCGGACTTTATTATGACGAAGGGGTCTCCGGCACAAAGATGGCCAAGCGCGACGGTCTGCTCCGTATGCTTGCGGACTGCGAACGCGGTCTTATCGACTATATCCTTGTAAAGTCCATCAGCCGCTTCTCCCGCAACACAGTGGAGAGCGTTGAGACCGTCCGCAGGCTCAGCGCAATGGGAATTTACATTTTCTTTGAAAAGGAAAATATCGACACGGGCAAGATGGAGGGCGAACTGATGCTTTCCATCATGTCGAGCCTTGCGGAAGACGAATCCCGCTCCCTTTCGGAAAACAACAAATGGAGCATCCAGAAGCGTTTCCAGAACGGCACCTATGTGATCGGCACTCCCGCCTACGGATATAAGAACGCGGATGGGAAAATGGTCATCGACGAGGAAAAAGCCGAAGTGGTAAGACGCATATTCGATTCGGTGCTGGAAGGCAAATCCGGCGGTACGATAGCGAAGGAGCTGAACGCTAAAGGCATTCCGACGGCGCGCGGAGTGCAATGGCGCGGTTCTGTTATCACGGCAATGATTCGAAACGAGACCTATACCGGTGTTGCAGTTTTTCAAAAGACATACAAGGACGATCAGTTCAATTCTCATGTAAACCACGGAGAACGCGGCATGTACCGCATCGAGGGCCATCACGACCCCATCGTCAGCGAGGAGGTTTTTCTGGCGGCGAATACCGCCGTGGACAACAACGCGAAGGAAAAAGGCATGGTGAGAAACAGCGGAAAATACTCTGTAAGATACGCTCTTTCCGGAAAGATATTCTGCGGCGAATGCGGCGGGAAATGTAAACGGAAGAAGATCTACGGGGACATCTGGTACGGATGCGAAACGCATGCCAGAGAAAGCAAAAAGTGCAGGCAACTTCCGGTCCGGGCTGATATGGTCGAAGCTGCGTTCGTGAATATGATGAACAAGCTGATCTACGGACGGGATGCCGTGCTTCTTCCTATGTCCGGCAGACTGCTCGGCGGCGGGGACAAAGAGATTATTGACCGCCTTGCGGAAATAAACACGGAACTGGACGCTGTTGCGGAACGCAGGCAGGCGGCGGACAAGTTCTTTGCCAAGGGGCTGCTTGACGCAGCCGTCTATCGCGAAGAACTGGATGAACTGGCGCGGAAGGAAAAGGAACTGCACACGGTTCGGGCAGGTATTGAGGGAGACCCCAATCTTGATTCCGACCGTCAGAGAGCGCTGAACGAGCTGCTACGGTACACTGCAAAGGCGGAACTGCTGACGGCATTTTCCGATGAGGTTTTCACAAAGCATGTTGACCGCGTCATTATTTTCAGCAGAAAGGAAGTCGGATTCGCCATGAAGTGCGGCCCCGTCTTCCGGGAAAGGATATGAGGCTATGGAACACACACCGTTCGGATATGTGATCGTTGACGGCAGACCGAAAGTACACGATATGGAGGCCGCGAGGCTTGCCGCGCTCTACTCGGCATACCTTCTCGGAATGTCGTACGAAAATGCCGCCGAGGTGGCAGGCATCAAAGCGACTCACAGCATGATCAAGCGTCTGCTTCACAATAAACGGTATCTTGGGGACGACATTTACCCCCGGATCATCGATGACGATACGTTCAATGCCGTGGAGGCGGAACGGCTGAAGCGGGAGAAAAAGCTCGGCAGAGACAACATTCCGCCAAAGGAAAAGCCCGTTCCCGTTATATTCACGGAGTTCAGAACAAAAAAGGCAGCACAGAAATTTACCGACCCTATCACGCAGGCTGAGTACGCATACGGTCGGATAGAAGGCAAGGTGAACGAATAAATGGCAATGGCTCAGAACATCACATTCATTCCGGCGGTAAAAACTGTGGGAACGCAGAAGCCGGCGGAGAAAAAACAGAAGGTGCGCGTCGCCGCCTACTGCCGCGTTTCCACGGAGTTCGAGGAACAGGAATCCAGTTACGAAACGCAGGTGGCGCACTACACCTCCTACATCAACGGAAACCCGGAATGGGAAATGGTCGAGGTGTACGCGGACAACGGCATCTCCGGCACCCGCACGGCGAAGCGCGAGGCTTTCAACCGTATGATAGCCGACTGCGAGGCGGGTCGCATCGACATGATTATCACGAAGTCGATCAGCCGATTCTCCCGCAACACGGTGGACTGCCTCAAGTACACGCGGAAGCTGAAGGAAATGAATATAGCCGTATTCTTCGAGAAGGAGAACATCAACACGCTCGATGCCAAGGGTGAGGTGCTTATGACCATCATGGCAGCGCTTGCGCAGCAGGAATCAGAGTCCCTGTCGGCGAACGTCCGTCTCGGCATCCAGTTCCGCAATCAGCAAGGGAAAGTTCAGGTCAACCACAACTGGTTTCTCGGCTACACGAAGGACGAAAGCGGAAAGCTGGTCATCGTGCCGGAGGAGGCCGAGGTGGTCAGGCGGATTTACCGCGAATACCTGGAAGGCGCGAGTTTTGTGAAAATACGGCGAGGGCTTGAAGCCGACGGCATCCTCAACGGCGCGAAGCACACCCGCTGGCATGAGACGAACATCCGGCAGATCCTAACAAACGAAAAAAATACATCGGCGACGCGCTTCTTCAGAAGACCTATACGGTCAGCGTTCTCGACAAAAAGCGCAGCATGAACGACGGTGCGATGCCGAAATACTATGTGGAGGGCTGTCACGAAGCCATCATCGACAAGGAGACATTCCTTCTGGTGCAGGAAGAGCTGGCAAGGCGCTCCGCTCTGTACAAGGGCGGCAAAAAGCGTGTGTACAGTTCAAAATACGCGCTTTCCGGCAATGTGGCCTGCGGTCACTGCGGCAACATCTACAGGCGTGTCACCTGGTACGTCGGCGACACGAAGCCCGTGGTATGGCGGTGCGTCAGCAGACTGACCCCGGAGAGGAATGCGTCGGAAGAAGCGTACCGGAGGAGGAACTGCATGCCGCCATTGCCTCAGCCGTGAACATGACCTATGCCAACAGGGACGACATCATTCCGGTGCTGAAGGAGAATATCGAGTCGGTTGTCGGCTGCGACGTCGATGAAGAGATCGAGGTAATCGACAATATGATTCGCAAGAGCCAGATGGATCTTCTCGATGCCGGCAAGGATGAAGCCCGTATACAGGAGATCGGAGAAAGGATTGTTTCTCTGCGCGAAAGGCGGCAGGACGTTCTCACGCAGGCGGCTTTGAAAAAGACAAGATCGACAGAATAAAGGCTATGATTCGATTCATCGAGGAACAGACCGGCGAGGCGGAATACAGCGAGATACTCGTCCGCAGCATGGTCGAGAAGGTCACAATCCACGATGACAAAATCACGGTCGAGTTCAAATCCGGTCTTGCAATAGACGTGGATGCGTAGCAGCACAGAAGCAATAAGGCACTCGGAATTTTCCGGGTGTCTTTTTCTGCGTGTTGTGTTGAAAAATTCATAAACTTGTGGTATAATGAATTATCTTGTCAGTGCAATTGTGTTTCACCAAAAGCGAGGTGCATTATGGTAAAAAATGATTTTGATATAGACGTAAAGGTCAAATGTCTGGAAGAGCGTGTCACCCAGGCGCAGCTTGCCGAGATGGTAGGGACTTCGGCCCCGTACATCAGCAGGCTGATAAATAAGAAGGACGGCATCGTGAACAAGGTGTTCGTGGAGATGCTTGAAAAGCTGGGTTACGATATCCAGATCACGTACATGAAGAGATGTTTAGTCTTCAGTTTAATCTTACTGTAACGGAGGTTTATTGTATATGATTTCGGAAGAACTGAAAAGTATAGTTGATGTAATAAGTAACCAGGGAAAATGCTGTTTTTCGATGGAGTTACCGAAGAACAAATTAACCAGTTTGAAGCTGAAAACAATGTCAAGCTCCCAACGCAATACAGAGAGTGGTTAATGCTTTCAGATGGCGGCGAGTGTTTTTTGCCCGCCGGTGTTCAGTTTTATGGAATTGAACACAAGCCGATTATTGATATTAATAGCGTTGACAGACCTGATGACAAGTATATAGTAATCGGCGCATTGGCGACAGGCGATCCTATTCTCTGCGAGAGGGATGGAGAAAAAATCTCCATTTACAATCTTGAAGGCGGACGGATCGAAGAAGATGAAGTTTATGAAGATTTTTATTCATTCCTGAAGGATCTTTATGACTTGCTCGGGATAGGAGAGTGATCCTATGTCGAGAAGAACAGCTGATGCGAGTAAAGCAATCAGACTTGCTTGGGAAAAGGAACAGCAGCGTGTATTAGAGGGTGAAGGTACACGAGATTGGACCGAAAAACAGCAGCAGGATATTATCGACCGGGGTAAAGCCTACGATGAAGATGGAAAAGCCTTTGAAGGACAGCATATGAAAAGTGCGGCGGAGTATCCTGAATTTCAAGGTGAACCTGATAATATACAATTCCTTACTCATCAAGAGCATTTTGAGGCTCACCGTGGGAATTGGCAGAATCCTACAAATTGGTATTATGACCCTATAAACAGACAGTTCCATGATTTTGGTGATGGAAAATATATTCCATGCGAGGTAATTAAACTAAGCGCACCAATCTGTACAGAAGGTTCAGCGGTGTTGAATGAAAACAATTCCACCCCTGAGAAAAACCTGTTAAGAGTGAGCCTGAAATCGCGGATGAGATAAAAACCGAAACTATTAACGCAGAGAAAAAAACCATTGCTGCGAAAAGTGATAGTCCGAGAGTTGATTCAGCCCCAATTACAAATCAATCCGAATCACTTATTATCCGTGGATTTCACAAGGTAACAGATGGGTGGAAAAACTTTAGAACCAATCACCCTATATTGTCTTCAATTATAGTTGAGGGAACGAAAATTGCTGCTGGAGCAGCCTTATCTTATGGGGCTTCAAGAGTTACAGGTGGTTCACATAGCAGCTCTCATAACACCGGTTCAAGTATTAGTGGGTCCTCCGTAAACTCTTCTGGAACGAGTAAAGCTGCAGAAACAATTGCTTCTGCTATTTCGGACAGCTTGGAACACGGTACACATGCTTCGCCTATTGAACATACCGTTTCTGGATATACGCGTCATTGGAATGGTAAAGAAATCCATGTTGCTCCATATACGCGTGGAGGTAAAAAAGTAACGGAAGCGGATTTGAATTGGAAGGAGGTATTGACATGCTTTTATTCTCTACTGTTTTATCGATTAATGATACAATGAGCAAAGACGATTTTATTCGCCTTGCCATCGAATGGAATCAAGGAAGTCCTCATAAAGAAAACGTTATTCCCGGGCTGGTTTGGAACGGGGAAAGAAACATTCGATATGGAGACGATTCTTTGTGGCTTGCCATAGAAGAATACCGGAATCAGAATACCATTGCCATACGCTATGAAAAGACCGAAACTGACGGTGTGGTTTGGGATACTGACTATGTCATGAACTTTAACGACATGAAAATGTCCGTTCGCCTGGATAGAAGTTATCTTGAATCTGCACTGACCGTCGAATCCGGCTTCTCAACACCTCACTTTATTTCACTCCTGGTAGAAAAGGGCTACATAAAGGATGATAATAATCTCCCCGTGTCCAATCGACCCGTTATTATCGATAAGGACAATTTGGACATCCTTGTTGATGTCATTAATGGGGTCAGCCATTATCGTTTGCCGGTTGTCTATATTTCTAAAACATTCTTCGGAGAGGATCCGGTGAATGTGAAATGGATTGCCAGCCGGCTCAAAGGGGTTGCCCATGTACTTGTCCAAAAGGAAGGCGGGCTAAACAGTCGGTTAAGACGCGATTGTGACGATAAGAATGAATACTATGGCGCAATCGGCATCTACTACCCCTAACCAAGCAGTAGGACACAAGAGATTTCTTTATCGTGCCTATGAAGGCAGTGATGATATTTTAATGGAGAGGGTTATACGAAGCGTAATACAGTATAGCAACTCTCAAATGGTGGATACGCTTTACACATGGTCTGGAGTTAATAACGCACTATTACGCGACAGGTATAGCAGCCAGAAAGAGGAACGGCTTGCAGCAGAACTTGAAAAGGCCAAAGCACTCAATGATGCTGACGAATTGATTGCGTATTTTGATGATGATATAAAGAAGCTTCAACAACAGGTTGAGCAATTAACAAAAGCAAATGATGCATTATCTTATGAGAATCAGGGTCTAAAAGCCAAACTCGACTCGACAGAAGATGTTGCTATTATTTACCTCGGCGTTGAGGACGAATTCTTCCCAGGGGAAATAAAAGAGATGATATTAGAGGCGGTTGCTGAAAAGTTAAAAACACAGCCGCCAAAACAAGAAGATATGATGTTTTGGCAGATATTATCCAAAGGAATGGATTTGAAGGTGCGTCTGAAAAAAGAGCGAACACAATAAAAATTCTCCTTAGAGACTATAGGACGATGAGCGGAACTTTGCGGCAGGCGCTAATGGATTTGGGATTTACCATTACCGAAGACGGTAAACACTATCGGCTTACTTACTATGGAGATGGTAGATACAAAACTACGGTTTCTAAAACAGCAAGCGACCACCGAGAGGGAAAAAACATTGCATCGACCATCATAAAAAAACATGTTTTAAAGTCACGAAATCTGATGAAGCAGTATAATCGATCCGGGTGTCCTGACTCAACTGGTCAACAGCATATTCCTTACGTCGAGGGTCGTGTGGACAGCGTAGATAACGGCATTTTTATTCACGCCATTGTCCCAAGGCATGTCGAGACGGTAGTATTGATGACAAGAACAAAAAAGTATTGAATCTTCATCGAATCCTTCTTTACCGCGTAGCGGCAGATATTCCTGCGTGGTTAATGAGGTTGATAAATGAAAAAAACGTTCAAAGGTGTACTAATGGAAAAGAAAGTATTTATCAGTTATTCATCAAAGGACGAATCGGTTGTCCATTTCTTCGTGCAAACTCTTGAAAAAAACGGTGTTAAATGCTGGTGGAGCAAGAAAGACCTCGATCCCCTGTCAAATTGGGCCAGCGAGATTTTTTAACGCAATAAAACCATGTGATTATTTCATAGTTGTTATCAGCGAGAACTCCATTTCATCTGGGCAAGTTATAAACGAGATAAAGATAGCGTCAAACCTCAACAAACCTAAGTTGCCCATTCGTCTCTCCAACGTTCCTCTAACGGAGGAGCTCGCATATCATCTTTCGCTTAATGCGATTGATTACTACAAGATGACCGATGACGATTTTTTCAAGAAGCTTCTCGAGAAGATTGACGTCCGTGCGATGCCCGAGAGTGTCGTCTCCGAGTCGGTCGAGTTCACGCATAAAGCATTCGACGTAATGAAGAGCCATACTTCTTCGATTTTCGACGGCGTAACGGATCTGGGCGGCTTTTCGTGGGGTGAAAACAAAAGTGCAATCCAGAATCTTGACGGCGGATGGCTTTTACAGAATGTCTTCATAGAACAATATGATGATACAATTTATTCCATTCCCGAGGAATACAAAGCGGAATATGAAAAGTACTGCGGATCGCCTGAGTTCCGTCGATTGCTTCTTCGCGGTCAGAATCTCGCAAGGATAATGCTCACAGAGTTTTCTGCGTTCCAGAACAAACTATTTCTTTCGCTGAAGAAGACCGAATGGAGTCACGTCCGATTTTTCTGGGACAAAGTATTTGGCGACTTTAACCAAAGAAAAGAAGCCATAGAATCCTTCTTTATGAAAGAAGAGACCGAGTTCCCAAACAGTCTATGTCTTCATCTTATCGTGATCGATTTGGAAAACAGGATTGTCGCCTCTAGAATTAACTCAAGAAAGAAAAAACGACTATCCTTCGACAATAGCCGTTACGCTCGGAGAGCAGATGGATCATTCCGATCTCGTGGCTTTAGCCGATCAGAACTGCCTCATTTACTGGATGCGGCGTGCGTTGATCGAGGAATTCGGCTTTTCCGAGGCGGAGTATCATCGATACTTCAACGAAGGAACCGCGAGGATAATGGCTCTCGATGTCGAGGGTGATATCTTCAACATCTCTCTCGTCTGCTGTGTTAAAGTCAGCTGTACCTGTGAAGAGCTTTCCGAATATTACTCTATGCACCGTTCTATGAGCGATGAGTTTAACGAGGTTTTCCCGATCACGCTCGATGAAGCCGCTTCGATACTTGATAGATCAAACGAACTCATAAAGGAGTATCACCCTTCTTCTTTCCTTCGGCTTTTGTATGGATACATCTACACCGCGGGAAAGATTCCTTTGTCCTGATGAGAAAGAAAAGCTCCAACACAGGTTTATCGGTCTATCGATATTCATCTTACTGTTTCAACCCTAACCGGCATCGGGTAATTGCCCATTCCTTCATTGAGATGAACCCGTGGATCGAATACAAGCATATTTATTTGACCCGCTGCGCCGAGGCATGTGGAGACGGTTGTCCTCTTGTCACGGGAAGCCGCTGCTGCGGGACTGAATTAAGCAAACTGCATTATTGCATGTCAGAGCATACATGCAGCATTAAGGAAAGGGGAAAGCAATGATTTACTGGATAAACGGTGCATACGGCGTCGGAAAATCGACTGTTGCGGAGCAGCTCAGGGAGAAGCTGCCGAAAGCGCATATATTTGATGCGGAAGAGGTCGGCAATGCTGTCAGGGACAATTATCCCGAGGAATGCAAACACAGCATTATTTTTGAGGGGTACCCGCTTTGGAGGGAGCTGAACTGTAAACTGTTGAAGGATATAAGCAGCAAATATGATGGAGACATTATTGTGCCGATGACGCTTGTGCTTGATGTTTCGTATACGGAAATTATTCAGCGGCTGACGGACTGCGGCATTTCGGTCGGGTATGTTATTCTTGACGGCGATCGGCAGACAATTCACGACAGGATAATTAAGCGCGGAGAGGATGAGGAGTGCTGGTGCATGAACAATATCCAAACATGCCTTGATGCGCAATGCGGGGATATGCGTGCCGAGCACATAAACACCGTCGGAAGAACGCCGGGCGAAATCGCGGATGAAATAATTGAACGCTTCAAAAAGCTTTGATAAAATCCGCAGATTTCGTGTTTATAACATCGAATAAGGGTTGAGGATATCGGCAAATGATTGAAAAACAATTCACGGCACTGCTGCGCAGTTTTGTGCAGGATACTGCGCCGAAAACGGAAGAACCGTGGAACATGGCGGAATTGCAGCGGGCGGCGGCACAGCAGAACATGCTGCCTGTGTTGGCGTATGAAAACAAGCGTTGGAGGCTCTCGACTGATTCGGAAGTTTGCCGCCGACTGGACGGTTTTTTGTACGGTGCGATTGTCGGCAACCTGAACCGCCGCGTGGACTTTGAAACTTTATCAAAAGAATTTACGGTTCGGGGTATTGCACATATGCCCGTTAAAGGCTATTATCTCCGAAAGCTTTATCCCGTTCCGGAGCTGCGCACGTTTGGGGATATTGACATGCTGATCCATCGTGAAGACAGGCAAAAGGTACACGAGCTGATGCTTTCGCTGGGTTATTCGGTGAAACAAAACTGGGAGCCGACTTATTCCTACATTAAAGGTGCGGAATATTATGAAATCCACACGAATTTAATGGACGGCAATCTGGATAACAGAGCCGATTTAAAAGCATATTTCGATGCCGCATGGCGGTATGCGGAACCGGATGACGGGCTGCGGTACAGACCTGCTTCGGATTTTCATTTTATTTATACGGTGTGCCATCTTGCAAAGCATCTGTACGGCGGCGGAGCGGGGCTGCGAATGTATTTGGATATTGCCCTGTATATGAAGAATGAGAGCGCACGGCTGAATATGGAAAACATTGAGCGGGAGATGGCAGCTTTGCAGCTGACCGGGTTTTTTCATACGCTGATGAATGCATGCAGCGCATGGTTCGGCACGGAATGCGGCTGCTCGCTTCCGCCGCCGGACGAAGCGGCGATCAAAAAGCTTCTCTGCTATACTCTGGATTCGGATCTGTTCGGCCATTCCCGTGACCATGCAGTGATAGAGCTGCGCAATTCGGAATCGAAGAAGACTGCAAAGGGCAAATTGATACGCAATATGCTTTTTCCGCCTGCGGGGCAAATCGAATCGCGCTATACCTTCCTTCAGGGCCGGCATTGGCTGCTGCCGCTGGCGTGGATCGTGCGTGCGGTGTCGAATTTGCGGCTGATTCCAAACAAACTGCACAGCATGAAATCCGTTGCAGAAACCGATATCGACCGCGTGGAAACGTATGACGGGTTTATGCGCCGAATCGGACTTTGAAAAATGCACGCATCGGAGCGGAAAAGCAATGCGGATTGAAACAAAAATCTGTTCGGCTTTAATCGGCTTTATCTGAAAAGTTAAAAAACGAACAAAAATTGACCGCCGAGAGATTCGGCGGTCTTTTTTATGAAATTTGTAAAATTCTGCTGTTGTGATTATTCGGCAGTTACGGCCGAACCGAGCTGTTCGCCGCTGATTGTCATTTCATTGATGGCAGAGTTCCAAGCCTCGAAAGATTCGGCATCATACAGCTGTGCGGTGAACATTGTCAGCATATCGCCGGAGTAGATGTAGCATGCAATGACGTATGCACGAACATCTTCAACATCAACGGTTGTTTTGTAGTAAATAACCGGGTGATCACCGACGGTCAGTTTATAACATTTGTCGTCGGAAACGGTTCCGACGAAAGCTTCTTTGAAATAAGCTTCAATTTCTTCAACAGACTGACTGAAATTGATTGCGGCGTCATCGCCGATGGGTGCGTCCATGTAAATGACTGCATTCTGTGAATTTTCATCCACGCTGCTGGCAAAAGCAACGATTCCGCCGATGTCCATAAGCATGTAGCCTTCGGGTGCGGTCAGCTTGATGAAGTCGGTTGTGAATTCGCGGGTGGCTTGGTTGTAATTGTAACTGTCGGCAGGTTCCGCAGTGGGTTCTTCCGTGGGCTCCGCAGTGGGTTCCGCTGTAGGTTCCGCGGTGGGCGTCGCGGGAACTTCTGTGGTGGGCGCGGGAGTAGGTTCTTTCTTGTTTCCGCCGCATGCCGCAAAGCTGAGCAGCATCAGTGCAGCAAGGATAATCGCCGTAATTTTTTTCATTGTGAGTTCTCCTCTGATTTTTTAATTTTACACAACATGATACATACGGGTGCAGTGAGCAGCCGCGCCGTTAGCTGTGCATACCTCAATTATTGTACCACGCCGAATAAATATGTGCAATACGGAAAACAGAAAATATACATATCAAGGGCTTTTCTGCAAAGCAATAATGAAAACGGCAAACAGGACGATCCTTCGGGAGCTGCCTTGTTTTTGTTTTGAGGTTTGTGCAGTTTTCGAAAAACAATTGTGCAGGCTTAATCGAGAGCTTATTGCCTGTCGATTCCTGCCTGTTTTAAAAAAATAACCGAATACGCAAGAAAGCAGGCAAGATCACTTAATGCCGAAAAAAATCTTGTGTGATAAACAAAAACACTGTAAAAAAGAATGCCCGTTTCCGCAAACAAAAATACCGCCGGCATTGTACGGAGCAGTTTTCCCCATATCGTGTTTTTTCTGCCGGACCATAGGATTATTCCCAACACGGCACATACAAAAGCGGGCGGAAAGCTGTATAGCAGCCAGCCTCCGATATGATTCGGTATCAGTTTGGATAATGACTCCGGCTGCATCGCTCCGCTGCGGTAAAGTCGGAACGATTGGTGTACGGTCGTAATAAGGAACATCAGGAATATGTAAATTCCCGCATTGATTGCCGCACATTTTCTGTTCTCGCTGAATAAAACAATCAACGAAGTCGAAAACATCCAGAAGCCGAAGGTGCTCGAACTCCAATAATAAAACGACCAGAAACCGTTGTCAGGCACTTCAATGAAAAACACAACGGAGAATCCTGCAAGCAAACCTAAAACAGCCATTGAAAAATAAGATTTAAGTTTGTCTCGGAATAAAACTTTCAAGTGAGTTCTCCTCTGCATTTTATTTATTGGCTGAAGCATATCAAATTGTGACTGCGTATCGCCGTTTCAATCCTTCCGCCGCTCGGAACGGCAGAAAACACAGCGACCGCAATCACAGCGAAAATCCGTGCAGAAAAAGGCATTCGGCACAGAAATTCGGGAAAAGAAATTTAATGTGCGTAAATGTCATTGATTCGGGTCACGCAATTCAATTCTGTATCCCATTTTGACAATCAGCTTCAAGGTTTCAAGCGCGGTGTTCCTGTCATATTCCTTCTCGCTTTCCGCAAGCTCGTTATACGGAACGAGCAGGGGTGTTGTTTTTAAATCGTTGTCCTTCTTTTCACCGTAAGTCCAGCCTTCGGCAATTCGGCCTGCGGCCCACACTTCATGAACGTTTTCGGCAATTTTTTCCGTAAGAGCAAGCAGCTCCGCAGGAAGGACAACATCGCTTGTGTCGATGGGTTTGGGTTCGTACATATTGTAAATAACCTCCGGGTTCATTGTTATAAGTCTGACGGTATGCGCCGAGCAGCATATGCATTCAGCTTTGCCCGTTCGCAAGCTTATTTATGAGATTGCCCGCAACTTGGACAAGAGTGTTGGGCAAACTGTTTTTGCTGCGTAAAGTATATCACGAAAAGAACAGAATTCAAAACAAATTTTCTGCGTTTAAATCTTTTGCGAAAACTTTACGGTTTACGGGCGGTTTTTATGTTTAATATATAAAATCAATGGTGCATATGCAGAGATATGCATGAGAAATATGAAAGTACATATATTTTAGCGTTCAAATTTAAACATGTCAACCGTTTTTTTAAACAAAGTTGAGTCCGGTATGAATAATGCTTATCGTCCGCCACAATTCTTCTGTCGTGAAAAAGGCAGATTTTCCGCCGCATTTCGACTTGAAACTCGGATATATTTATTGTAAAATAATATTGCCGAATTGCAGCAACGATTTTTTTCGGTGTGCGGAGCGAATATGCGGCACGGGGAACGGGCAGGCACGGTTTTGGGTTAAGATTTTGCAGCTTCCGCTGTTTTACAAAGTTGTTTCGCAGGAGCATCCGCAGAATGAAAAAAACGGGAGGAACGAAAAATGGGGAGAACATCGAACAAGGATAATAAAACTCAATATCAAATTTGCCGTGAAAACATGGGCTATTCGCGGGAAAAGGCGAGCGAAGTGCTGGGCTGGATTTCGGCGGATCGCATTGAACGAATTGAAAACGGGGGATTTGTGCCGCGTTCGGACGAAGTGCTTGAAATGTCCCGCGGGTACAGAAACCCGAATCTGTGCAATTATTACTGTGCGCACGAGTGTCCCATCGGGCAGCAATATGTTCCGGAGATAAAGGTCAAGGATCTGTCTCGAATTGTGCTTGAAATGCTTGCATCGCTCAACGCAATGCAGAAAAAGCAGGAACGGCTGATTGAGATAACGGCGGACGGACAAATTTCGGAAGACGAAATGATTGATTTTACGGGTATTCAGGCCGAATTGGAAAAGATATCCGTAACGGTTGAAACGCTTCAATTCTGGTTTGAGCAAATGGTTGCCGACGGAGAAATCAAACTTCAGAAAAACTATTGCGAAGCGGAAAAATAACACGGGCTGCACAGGTGCAGATCAAACCTGAAAACGTCGATTTATGCATTTAATCGGCGTTTTTTGCATTTTTTAGGGAAAACGGCAGGGTTATTCCGCAGTTTTTGCCCTTTTTCCGAAGGATGAACTGCATTATAATTCAATCATACAAAAAAACAACAGCCGAAAGGAGATTTAAAATGACTGTTAAGCAAAGGGTTATTGCCTCGCTTCTCGTCGAAAAAGCGGCGGAGAACAGAGAACTTGCGGACAAGGTCGGGCTTATCTGCCGGTTGAAGCAAACCGAGGCAATGCGGAAAATTTCGGAAATGAAGGTAGGCGAAGAAGAATGAAGATCATCGGAAAAATTCTTTTGGGTATTGTCGGCGTTATTGCGGCACTTTACCTTATTGTATTCATCACGGCGTGGCTGTAAGAGGAGGATGCGGACATGAAGAAATTTTTAAAGGTTTTGGGTGGGATTTTTGCCGTGTTGCTGGTGACGGCAATTGTGTTCGGAGTCGGATACTTTTTCGGAAATCGTTCGAACGGCGGAAAAGCGGAAGTTGTTCCCGCAAGCAGCAGCGGCCTCGATCTGAAGCTTCCGGGTGAAGTTGAAAAATCCATCATCACTGTGGATGAAGTTGAGGCGAAGATTCTTGAAATCGGTGAGCTTGCAACATGCGAAGGAGATTACACCGTGACCCGGGGGAAGGATTTTACCCGCTATTTTGTGGACAAGATTCCCATTCCGGGTTCAACGAACCATGTTGAATTGACCTGCACGGGCATAGTTAAAGCGGGCTATTCGCTTGAGGACATTGCCGTTCGGGTGGATAACGAAAGCATGAAGATCTATGTCGCTTTGCCTCAGGCGAAAATCATGAGCAATCAGCTGATTTGGGACAGCGTTGTCTGCAATGAACAGAACAGTATGCTGAATCCGATCGATTTTGAACAATATCAAACGCTGATTTCGGAGATTGAATCGGAAGGACTTGAGGAGGTTCAGAAAAAAGGTTTTTTTGACACCGTTGAATCGAATGCAAAAAAACTTATCGGAAACTTTCTCGGCTGCTTTGCGGACTATACGGTTGAATTTATTTAAAACTGCGAAAGAGTTTGAACCAATGCTGACTGTTGCTCCTGTTCAAAACGTCATTTTCTCCTTATCAAACATATAGATTTACTCCAAAAATATAGTGATTTTACTCCAAGAACAAAACCGCCTCCGAAAAGGGAAGCGGTTTTGTTCCTGCTTGAAGTTCAATAAAAAGCCTTTGCCGTTCGGTTAAAAGTCTGCTGTATCAATCCGAATCTCTTGCCGCGGCGGGTGCGGAAAGAATCTCATTCCAGATAATGCCCTGGGTAACTGCGGGCTGAGCCGTGATGGCTTTAAGCAGCCTGTCCGCTCCGCTCTGCACTTTTTTTGTGCCTTCAACCGGTTGTTTTTGCTCATATGCGGGATCGTCATCGGGTCGGACTGCGGCGGCGGGCTGCCGTGCCGCAGTTTTCTTTGCCGTTTGGCTTGCTGCGGTTTTTTTGCCGGAGGATGCATTGCTGCGCATGTTTCCGCCGCCGGTTCCGGACGGGGAGCGCGGAGCGCGAACTTCGCCTTCATGAGCACCTTCGTGAATGCTGCCGCCGGTGCAGTTTGCCGTGCCGCAATAGGAGTCGGATGCACTGTATGCTCTGCCCTCGGTTCGGTTCTGTGCGGCAGGCTTCGGTTTCCCCTGCGCAAAACCCGTTCCGAATGCGAATTCGTCCGATTCGTTTTCGGCAAACCGATTCGCAGCACCGTTTTCGGCGGTTTCAGGCTGCTTTTTCTTGCTTGACGCAAGAATTCTGAGAACAAAGAAGCCGATTGCCGCAATGAATATCAACAGCTGCATGGCTGCCTCCTTTCGATACGTTTGGATTCTGTTTGTTTGATTCCGTTAATTAAATTTCGTTAAATCGATTGCCGACCGTTTCCGCAACTGCATGACAGCCGTGGAAACGGGTGCATTTTGACTGTTTATTTAACGTCGGCGGAACCTGCGGTGGTTTTTCCGATGGATTCGCGCATTTCGGTGTCGGCGGCAAGATTCTTCATTTTATAGTAATCCATGATGCCGAGATTGCCGCTGCGGAACGCTTCAGCCATTGCAAGGGGAACCTGGGCTTCGGCCTCGATAACGCGGGCGCGCATACCTGCAACCTCCGCCTTGTTCTCCTGCTCCTGTGCAACCGCCATTGCGCGGCGTTCCTCTGCTTTTGCCTGTGCAATGCGCTTATCGGCTTCCGCCTGGTCGATCTGAAGCTTTGCGCCGACGTTCACGCCGACATCAACATCCGCAATATCAATGGAGAGTATTTCAAATGCCGTGCCGCTGTCCAAACCCTTGTTCAAAACGGTCTGAGAGATGGAGTCGGGGTTTTCAAGAACATCCTTGTGGCTGACGGAAGAACCGATGGTGGTAACAATGCCTTCGCCGACGCGGGCAATGATCGTTTCTTCGCCTGCACCGCCGACAAGACGGTCGATATTGACGCGAACGGTGACTTTTGCCTTTGCGCGGAGCTCAATGCCGTCCTTTGCAATTGCGGCGATAACGGGTGTTTCGATAACTTTGGGACTGACGCTCATTTGAACTGCGGTCAGAACATCCCTGCCCGCAAGGTCAATTGCGCATGCCTTTTCAAAATCAAGTGCGATGCCCGCACGCTGGGAGGCGATGAGCGCATTCACAACGCGGTCAACATTGCCGCCCGCAAGGTAATGCGCTTCCATCTTGTTCAGATTTAAATCAAGACCTGCCTTCGTTGCTTTGATGAGCGGTTCAACAATGCGATGCGGGTTTACTTTGCGGATACGCATACCGACAAGCTGAAAAAGCCCGACATGAACCCCCGATGCTCCTGCCGAAATCGCAAGCCCGACGGGGAAGAAGGAGAAGAAGAATATCAGCAGGATGACTGCGCCGATTATGATGCCGATGATTGCGCCGACAGACATGCCGGCTGCGGGGGCATCGGCGAAAACCAAAGAGTTTTCGAATTGAATAAGGTTCAGTGCGTTCATTTTTGTATTTTCCTTTCAAATAAATATTGTTCAAATACTGTTCCGGAATATATGGCTGCGATGCGATACCGTTTGCGGCATCGGCGGCAGCCCTTTCCGGCTCAGCGCAAAGCTAAGGCGATAAGATACAGCAGTGCGATGAATGCAGGTACGCCGATAAGAAGAAAGATCCAGTCCCGCTTGCGCCGCCTGTTCAGCTCTTTGCTGCTCATTTCGGTGTTGTATGCATTTTTGCTTGCCGCTTCAATATCCGATGCGTCATAAAACTGAGAATAGAAAAACGGCCGCTTGTTCTCTTTTTTGTCGTCAATAGGTTTCTTTTTCATTGAGTGTGGATAAAACTCCGCTCCGGAGTCAAGGACGATGAATCATTCCGCTTCGTTCGGGCGTCGAACGCTGATGCGCAGACCTTCAACGGCACAAACAACGATCGGTTCATCTTTTGCAATGAATTCACCGTCGGCAAGCACATCGTAACGTTTTCCGTTGATAAGTGCAGCACCGCTCGGCCGCAGCGCAGTGAGCGCAATCCCCTGTTTGCCGATGAGCTCGGCTGATTCGGCGGTCACGCGGTCGGTCGCTTCCGCTGCAATGCTTTCGTTAAGCACGATGCGGGAGTTTTTGCCGTTTTTCCGTTTGCCGAAAACAACTTTGAATATTATGACTGCGGCGATGCTGAGAATTGCAACAAGTATTGCAACCGAGAACAGCGCGGATATTGGGTCGTTCGAACCTATGATAAGCCCTGCAATCACGGCTGCCGCGCCCGATATGCCTGCAATGCCGAATCCCGGGATCAGCATTTCGATGATTATCAAAGCCGCGCCGATAAGCACGAGTATCAGCCCGCCGAGGTTCCAGCCTTCAAGCCAACGGCTGAAAAAATCTCCGCCGGACAGCAGAAGCATTGTGTTCAGCAGCATATTTCTTCCTCTCTTTCATGTAATGAATGGCGTAAAGGGTCGTTTGCTTTAAAAATCAGCTGCCGCGCATGAAAAGCTTCACATACCCTTTCACAGCTATATTATACAACGCAGAGGCCTCGGTATTCAATAGGTTTGCGCGAATTTAAATGTAATAATCTTGTAAAGAACCGCATAACAATGTGACATGAACATGAAGAAAACGATCGGAATGCTGCTTGCGGCGGGAATTGTCGGCTTATCGACCGCAGTTCTTTCCGCCGTGTCCGTCGGGGGACGAGTCCCGGCGCCGCGCACGGCAGGCAGTGTAAATGCGGGCCTTGATCTGATGCCCGACATTGTGAGCGGTTTGAATCTTCTCGCAGGCGAAAAGTATGAAACGATACCTTCGGCAAACGGAATCGGAGTTTGGAACGGTGAGGAGGTCGTTCCGATGGATACGGAGGACTACATCATTCATGTCACTGCGGCGGAGATGCCCGCAACGTATGAAAAGGAAGCATTGAAAGCGCAGGCTGTTGCGGCCCGAACCTTTGCAATGAAGCACCTGACGGGTGAGCTTCGCTGCAAAAGCGGACATACCATCTGCACGGACTATGCCTGCTGCCAAGCTTTTCTGACCACGGAACAGCTGCGGGAACGCTGGGGCAGCTCGTTTGAAAACTATTATGCACGCATTGAAGCCGCCGTGCACGAAACGGAAGGGCTTGTTCTGACAAGCGGCGGGGAACTGGTGACTGCATTGTATCATTCTTCCTCCGGCGGGCGAACGGAAAACTGCGAGGCCGTATTCGCTGTTGCTCTGCCCTATCTTGTTTCGGTTGAGAGCGGCGGGGAAGAGGATTCGCCGGAGTTTACTTCGGAAAAATGCTACACGACGGCTGAGTTTATCAGCAAAGTGAATTCGGCTTTTCCCGATGCGCAAATGTCCGATCCCGCAAAGGATGTTGACGTTTGGCAGCGCACGGAGAGCGGGCGAATTCAGCTGATTCGTTTGGGCGGCACCGTTGTTACCGGGCAGCAGCTCAGGAACGCACTTAAACTCCGCAGCACCAATGTTAAGTTTTCAATCACGCAGTCGAATGTTAAAATAACCTGCTTCGGCTTTGGGCACGGCGTCGGCATGAGCCAGTGCGGCGCAAATGCAATGGCAAAAAACGGCAGCAGTTTCGATGAAATTTTGCGGCATTACTATACCGGAGTGGACATAGAACGGTTTGAAGTTGACAGCGGGGAACTGTGTCTGCTTCCGGAGCAGACCAATGAATAGAACAGAAGCACCGAATCGCAGGGTTCGGTGCTTAAATTTTGAAAACAGTCTTCAATGGGGTATTTTCGAATCATTTGATTGACGTTCCGAATTGTATATGCTATTATAACTTCAGGAAGAGAATTAGGAATTAGAAATTAGGAAGTAGGAATTAGGAATGAAGACAAAAAGGGTTTGGGTATTCATAATCATATTTGCAGTGCTCGCTGCTGCCGTTTTGGCTGTACCGATCCCGAAGGCGGCACTCGACGACGGCGGAACGCGGGAATATGCGGCGATGACATACCGCATTGTTAAATGGAAAAAGTTTTACGCCGGCGGAACATACGAAAAAACAAAGGTTTATTTCGGAAAGGATCTCAAAAAAACGCTTGATGAGCTTTGGGCAGAGGAAGCAGAGGGCATTGAGCATGTTTTTGATGCGGAAATTACGGAGATTAACGGAAGCGTTGTTACGGTTCGTCCCGCTGCGGGCACGGCGGAAGCCGCAAGCAGCGATAGAATCCAATTCGGCACAAGCAGTCTTGAACGGATCGGATTTAATGTCGGGACGGTTGTGCAGGTGACGTACAGAGGCGGCATAAGCGAAACTTATCCCGCGCAGATAAACGCAATAAGCTGGAAAAATGCGGACGATTTGAGGGACAGAGACTTTGATGGGGAATGGCTGAACAAATCAACGGCCGAAAAAATCGAAAAGGATTCGACCGGGCACGTTATAATTACAAGAATATATGCGGATTGTTTCTTTGCAAGCCCCGTTATCCCATCGCCCTACGAACTGAAGCTTAACGGCAGGCTTTCGGACGAATACTGCGTCGGCGATCATGTTATATGCAAGGTGGAAAACTACTGTGCGGACAGCGAAGCCGAGCGTCACGAGGCGGATGTTCTGTCCGTTGAGCCGAGCGATTGGGCACCCGATCCGTATGTTGCTTACAAGCCCGTTGTTTACCTCTATCCCGAAGCGGAAACGGATGTTTATGTGAATCTTGACCTTGACGGTGCGCTGACATGCACATATCCGAAATACAAAAACGGGTGGCGCGTGAAAGCTTCCCCGAACGGAGTGCTGACCGATGAAAACGGCACGGAATACAATTACCTCTATTGGGAGTGGGGGAAACGAATGCGCGGTTTGATTTTTCAAAGGGCTTCTGCGTAAAGGGCGGCGATACGGCTGCGTTCCTTGAAACTGCGCTTGAAAAATTGGGCCTCAATCGACGTGAGGCAAACGAATTCATCGTCTTCTGGCTGCCGCTTATGGAACAGAATCCGTACAATGTGATTTCATTCCAAGCCGATTGCTACACACAGGCTGCAAAGCTTGAAGTTGAGCCTGCGCCCGATACCGTGATTCGTGTTTTCATGGCGTGGCAGAAATCCGATGCATTTGTTGAAATTGCAGAGCAGGTGCTGACCGCACCCGAACGCCGCGGTTTTACCGTTGTTGAGTGGGGCGGGACGGAGATAAGCACAGGAGACGAGAACTGAATGACAGAAATAAGATTGATTGACGTGCAGCATTCGAAGGACATAAATCTTCCGAATGAGCCGTTTAAACTGTTCGGGCGGCTGATTCCGAAATATTCGGACGGAAAATGGAGTTGGAAAACGGAGCTTTTTGCACCGGAGAACGCTTCTGAAATGCGCTTTCCGGACGAGCATTATGATTCTGAACAAATGAGTGAAAACTGCACTTTATCGGCGCGTATGACGGCGAATGCGATGATGATAGCATTCGCGGCGCAGCAGGCGGTGCCGATGCGGAAAACTGTATCGGACTTGCGGTAATGCAGGAAGGCTTTTTAAATATATGTATCTCTGTGACCTGAAGGTCAGCGCGGCGGCACGGGGCCGCGGCATCGGAATGAAGCTTATCGAACGCGCGAAAGAGCTTGCGCGGGAAAAGGGGTATCGCGGGATTTACGTCATTGCACAGGACAATAATCTCGGTGCATGTCTTTTTTACCTGAAATGCGGGTTCCGCATCGGCGGATTTGACACGGAAGTCTATCGCGGCACGGCGCAGGAAGGCAAGAGCGACATTATCTTTTACCTTGACTGCTGAGCTGAACCGCACGTCAATATAACGGCGCAAACACAGCAGACACAAAAACGCTGCACCCGAAAAAGGATGCAGCGTGTTTTGTTATTCAATCGGATTCAGTTGAAGCGCAAAACAAAATCAGGCGCGGAATCCGAATTGCCGAACGGCAGGGCAAAGCTTATCTGCCTGCGGTTGCGACCATAACGGCCTTGATGGTGTGCATGCGGTTTTCGGCTTCGTCGAATACCTTGGAGCAGGGAGCGCGGAAGACTTCGTCGGTAACTTCCTGTTCTGCAACGCCGTACTTTTCGTAAATCTCTCTGCCGACGGAGGTTTCAAGATCGTGGAAGCTGGGCAGGCAGTGGAGGAAGATGCAGTCGGGGTTATGGGTCATGTTCATCATGTCCATGGTTACGCGGTAGGGGGTGAGGAGCTTGATGCGCTCTTCGAACTGAGCCTCTTCGCCCATGGAAACCCAAACGTCGGTGTAGATAGCGTCCGCACCGTCAACAGCAGCGATATCTTCGGAGAATTCGATCTTTGCGCCGGTGGTCTTTGCAAGCTCGCGCATTTCTTCAACAAGATGATCCTCGGGGAAGAGAGCCTTGGGAGCGATGCCGACAAAGTGCATACCGAGTTTTGCGGAGATGATCATGAGGGAGTTGCCCATGTTGTTGCGTGCATCACCGACATAAACGAGCTTGACCTTGTTGAGGGGCTTGGCGATGTTTTCCATGATGGTGAGGCAGTCTGCAAGAACCTGAGTGGGATGATACAGGTCGGTGAGGCCGTTCCATACGGGAACGCCCGCATGCTTTGCGAGCAGCTCAACGGTCTCCTGCTTGAAGCCGCGGAATTCAATGCCGTCATAGAAACGGCCGAGAACCTTTGCGGTGTCCTCAAGGGATTCCTTTTTGCCCATCTGGCTGTTGGAAAGGAAGGTTACATGTGCGCCTTCGTCAAGCGCGGCAACCTCGAATGCGCAGCGGGTGCGGGTGGAAGTTTTTTCGAAAAGAAGAACGATGTTCTTGCCTGCAAGCAGATCACCGGGGATACCGGCACGCTTTTTTGCCTTAAGGTCGGCGGCAAGGTTGAAGATAACGGATTTCATCGGGAGTGAAATCCTTGAGGGTAAGCAGGGAACGCCCTTTAAGATTAACAGGCATGGTAAATCTCCTTTGTGTTTGTTTCGCGCAGGCCGATCGTCAAGCCGACGAAGAAACCCGCGCATTTTCTGACATTTAAATTATAGCATATCGAAACGGGAATGAAAAGAGAAAAAAACCTTTGAAAAATTATATTATCAAAACAAAATGCAGCCGCCTGTGCGTATGAAAGCGAACGCAGTGCGGCTGTGCGGAACAAAATCGGGAGTTTAAGCAAGGCGGGAAGCAAACGCGGCCGAACGGAACGGGTTGAGGAATGCTGCATGATGAGACAAATAAAAAGATGATAATATATTGCAAAAATAAAATAAAAACAGGCTCGGATGTGCGAATTCGGGCTTGACAAAACGGGGGCATTGCGGCTATAATAACTAATTGTGACACTATGGGGTTTTCTTCGGAAATCTGCCGAGCGAAATTTTTTTCGCCGAAAATGCTCCTTTGAGCATGGGTCGGACAGATTGCGATATTCCCTTGTAAATAAGCAAGAAAGAGGTACTGTATACTATGAAGATGACTTTTCAGCCCAAAGTTAGGCAGAGGAAAAAGGTTCACGGTTTCCGCAAGCGCATGAGCACCGCCAACGGCCGCAACGTGCTCGCACGCAGGCGCAGCAAGGGCAGGAAGAAACTGTCTGCATAAGCCTTTTCTATGATTTGCGCCGTGTTTTTGCCCAATGCGGGGGATTGAACTTCCGATTTTAAGCGAAACATGCGCGAATGCGGGACTTGCTTTTCGGCAGGCTCGCTTTTTTGAGACCTCAAACGAGGAAAAACGGTTTGCAGCCTGCGGCGGATTTAACCGGGCAGCCTGCTGCGAACACTGCTCACAAAGGCTTTTTACAAGAGCTTTTTCCGGCGAAGATCCCGCTTGATATGTTCGCCCGTACGGCGGAGCGGACTCGGTGTGCGGCTGTGCCGCACCCGAGGCGGTATCATTTCGTAAGTTCATTAACATTTTGAACAACTGTGCTCCGATGAGGCGGCAGGCGTTCGGTGTGTTTTCGGTTGGTTTTGTGTTGAGGAGCTTTGCTTGCGCGTGAGTTTCACAAAGCCATTGAATTGCTGCGGAAACGCTGTTTTGAACGGTCTTTGAGTTTTAACGGAACAAACGGAAAAGTAGTCGGCACCCGAACAATAACAATATAAAATATGTCGCGCGGCGGCACCGGATCGCGCTGCGCAGCATACGGTTTTAATATATGTTTTGATGTGCGGTATTGCCTGAAAAAACGACAGACTAACTGAACAAACGCTGATTTTTAAGAGTTTTTGCTAAAATCTGTATTTTGATGTGTATTCAGTGCTTCCTCGGCAAAAACGAATCGGTCGGCATATGCGTGATAATCTGAAAACTGAAAGTGAAGCGTTGCTATTCTCTCAAACGAAATAAGGAGTTCCGCAGAACCTATCGCATCGGGAAATCGGTCGGGGGGCGGAGCGTGGTTTTGATTTATGCCAAGGGCAGACAGGGCGAAGTCAAAATCGGTTTTTCCGTGAGTAAAAAAATCGGCAACGCTGTTGTTCGTAATAAAACAAAACGCCGTATGCGTGAGGCTGTGACCCCGCTTATTCCCTGCATAAAGCCGGGATGCAGGCTTATTTTTATTGCGAGACAGCCGATAGTTGACGAAAAGCTTCCGGACATTCGCAGCTCAATGAGATATTCTCTCAAACGGGCGGGGTACTTAAATACGAACCCACCGCAGGAGAAGGAAAAACAGCGGGCAAGCGATGCGGAGGCGGAAATGAAGGAAAGCGATAACGAAAATTGCGGCGGGAACCCGACATGAACTCATGGGGGCGCGAAAATGATTCCGAACGCGAACGGCTGAGTTTACCCGCACGGCTGTTTATTCAGCTTATAAAAAGCTATCAGCTGTTTGTTTCGCCGCGCAGCGGTCCGTGCTGTCGTTATACGCCGAGCTGCTCTCAGTATGCAATCGATGCTTTGAGAATACACGGAGCGTTCAAGGGGTTATTCCTTGCGGTTTGGCGCATAATGCGCTGCAACCCGTTTTCAAAGGGCGGATACGATCCCGTTCCGAATAAGACATCCGAAAAAAAGCTTAATCTGATGCGTTTTTTTCGTTGCCGGAAGGCGGCGGCGAACGAAACGGAATCGGGCGGTGCGGCCGAAAAAGGGGAGACTTGTACGCAAAACGTACGGTATCGGAAAAATAAGTGCCGCAGACTGACGGACAGAAAGGATAAAATAACAGAAAATGATTAACGATTTCTTCCTTACCGAGTGGTTTTTTGATTTGCTTCGTTGGCTCTACAGCGTGCTTGGCAACAATTATTTTCTTACGATATTTATCGTTACGCTTGCTTTGCGCATAATTCAGATCCTTCCCGATATCAACAATCGCAAAAATCAGCGCAAACAGGCAAAGATTCAGCCCGAAATCGAAAAACTGAAAAAGAAATATGCCGACAATCCGCAAAAACTCAGCATGGAGCAGAACAAACTCATGCGGGAAAACGGCATCGGTATGCTTTCAAGCTGTCTTCCTCTGCTGCTGACGCTTCCGCTTTTCTTCTGCTTCCTTGCAGCATTCCGCTTTTGGGGCTATGAACAGACCGTTCGGCTCACATACGAAACGATCGTTAACGAGGAAGAAGCGCAGGAGACTTTCGACAGCTACAGCTTCCTCTGGATTACGAACATCTGGCAGCCGGACAGCGGCTTTGCGCCTGTCGTCACGCCTGAGAAAACCGTTAAAACTTACGGCATTCGACCTGTGCGTGCACAAAATCAAACAATATAGGCAATCTTAAGCTTTTCCACACCGGGTAGACCGATGCGGCCGGCAATAAGATTGAGGGCAAAGTGATTTGGGAAACCCTTGTTAAGGCCGGACTTGCAACCGGCGAATTCGGCTCGAGCAGCATGGATCTGCTGCCGACGGACACGGCCGTTGAAAAATACGATAACCTGATGAAAAAATATCAGCACGGAAACAATAACGGATGGTTCATCCTGCCCGTGCTTGCAACCGGCTTCCAGCTGCTTTCGGCGTGGCTCTCAATGCGCCAGTCCAAGAAGCTGAACCCCGGTGCTGCTCAGCAGCAGCAAAGCATGAATTTCATGCTGTGGCTGTTCCCGATAATGAGCTTCTTTGTATGCTTGAGCTCCACCTCGGCATTCTCGCTCTATTGGGTTCTCAGCAGCGTGCTTCAGATTATCACGTCCCAGCTCACGAACCTTATCATGAGCAAAAAGGAAAATGCGGATGAAGTTTCTTCCGCAAAACCTTCAAAAGCAAAATAAAATTCACTTAATCGGTGCGCGGTTCCGGCGGCGGAACTGCGTACCGCATCGTTCTTTTCGGACTTTCGCAGGTTGCCGAACTCCGTCCGAATTGCACGAAAGCAGCGAAACGCCGCAGCAAACTTCGGATTTTATCGGGCAGAGCAGCATATTATGACGGCGTCTTTCCCGTCCGCCCGTGTGAAAACAAATTAAAACACAAATAACGAAAGGATATGCCGCACAAACAGGCGCGGCAGCATTGCGGCACACCGTGCGTACAGCACCGAGTGCGCAGATGCTTCAAGGTAAAACACATGCGTTCAATCCAAGCAACGGGAAAATCCGTTGATGCAGCCATCTTCAGCGGTCTTCAGCAGCTCGGCCTGTCAATCGACGAGGTCACAATAAATGTTATTCAACACGGAACAAAAGGTCTTCTCGGCATCGGTGCAAAACCTGCAATCGTTGAGTTGACGGAAAAACCCGCCGAGGAAGTCGTTGTTCCCGATTTCACGGCGGAACTTGCCCGCGAACGCCGCGAACGCACCGAAAGGCGCGGAAACCGCGATAACCGCAGCGGACGTGACAACCGCGAGAATCGCGACAACCGCCGCAGAGAAGACAGAGAAACCGTGACAGCAATTGCAGAGGGCGTGGAAGAAACACGCAAAGAGATTATCGAACCCGAAATTCCGGAAACGGATATGCCGGTCGGAACGGGAACCGCCGCAGCGGAAGCGTATGATGAAAATGCAAAGTACGATGTTCCCGAAACAGTGAACAGGGCGGAGGACGAGTTCGCCGCCAAACCCGAAAGGAACGAAAAATACGAAAGAAACAATCGTGCAAACCGTGACAGCCGCGGCAATCGCAGCCGTCCGCAAAGGCAGAACCGCGAGGAAGAGCCCGCGCCCGAAGCCGTGAAAGAACCTCCCGTGAATTACACCGAGGAGGCTGCCGAGGGTGAACCTGCGGCTCAATTTGTGACGGAACTTATCGAAAAAATGGGCATCAGCGGAAAGGTGCTTGCGGCAAGAGAAGAGGATGCGATAAGGCTGCGTATTGACAGCGACACAATGGGCGTTCTTATCGGTCACCGCGGCGAGACTTTGGATGCAATTCAGTACCTGACAGGGCTTGTTATTAACCGCAATCGCAAGGTGGACGGCTATACACGCGTTACCATCAACACCGAGGACTACCGTGAAAAGCGTGAAGAAACCCTTATCCGTCTTGCAAGGCGCGTTGCGGCGCAGGTTAAATCAACGGGCAGGCCGAGGACTCTTGAAGCCATGAATCCCTATGAGCGCAGGATTCTGCATTCCGCTTTGCAGAACAACCCCTATGTTACCACCCACAGCGAGGGCGAAGAGCCGAATCGCAGGGTTGTTGTTGCGCCGAAGCGCGGCAGAAGACCGCAGCGTCCCCGCGACAAGGCATAAACACGGTAAACACGTTTTGGCAGCATTGAAGGCATGAAAAAAATTAACACATGCAATGATAATATTTTTCGCACTGTCCACCCCGGTGGGCGGTGCGATTGCTGTAATTCGGGCAAGCGGAAGCGGTGTTTTGCCCGTTCTCAGGGAGATTTTTTCGGGCAGAATCGAACATCGGCAGCTGAATTACGGCAAAATAACCGACAGAATTGAACCCGACGGCGGACAGGGCGAAGAGCGGAAGGAAAACGATACGGGTGCCTTGGCCGTGCTTGACGAAGCTATGGCGGTTTATTTCCGTGCACCGCATTCCTACACGGGTGAAGATATGTTTGAGCTTAATCTGCACGGCTCCTATTCCGTCGTTTCGGCTGTATCGCGCGCACTGACACGGCGGGGAATGCGGCTTGCGGAAGCGGGTGAATTCACAAAACGTGCCTTTTTGAACGGAAAGATGGATCTTGTTCAGGCTGATGCGGTGATGGATTTGATAAATGCAGAAACGCGGCGCGGAGCGAGTG
>VOFD01000010.1_pt1 | contig 46000 bp, 39 predicted proteins | sample 5384101 | NCBI WGS metagenome assembly VOFD01 (sample SAMN12384723, study PRJNA508395) | human gut metagenome | isolation source: healthy gut C | host: Homo sapiens
GCTGGAGGCATGAACTTTTTCGACAGTGTATGTCATTCTCTGACTACTACCGCCACAGGAGGATATTCAACCAAACAAAATAGCATTGCCGCCTTCAACTCTCCTTACATAGAATATATAATTACGCTATTCATGTTTTTGGCAGGTATCAATTTCACCTTACTATATCTACTGTTCCTAAAAGGAAATTTCAAACGCTTACTCCAAAATACAGAACTCCACTGGTATTTGGGAACTGTGGGATTTTTTACCCTTTTCACTACCGTCACTCTTATTTTCACCAGTCCGTTCAGTATTGAAGAATCTTTCCGTAAAGCCATATTTCAGGTTGTTTCCTTACAAACCACTACCGGATTCATTTCTGCAGATTATATGACTTGGGTACCTGTACTTTGGACATTAATGTGCATCATCATGCTGTTTGGAGCTTGTGCCGGATCCACCACAGGAGGAATAAAATGTATACGCATAGCCATTATGAGCCGTGTTTCTAAAAATGAATTCAAACATATCATTCATCCCAATGCTATACTTCCTGTACGTATCAACCGCCAAGTTATTTCATCAACAACCAAGTCAGCAGTACTTGCATTCATTTTTCTATATATGGCTATTATTTTTTATTGGATGGCTGGTTCTTATGCTGTTTGGAGTAGGGTTTGAAGAAGCTTATAGCGTAGTCATTTCCAGTTTGGGCAATGTAGGACCAGGTATTGGAAAATGCGGCCCTTCCTATTCATGGAACGGGTTGCCGGATGCAGCAAAATGGATAAGTGCAATATTGATGCTGATAGGGCGTTTGGAATTATTTACCGTACTTCTGCTCTTCATGCCGAGTTTTTGGAAAAAGCATTGACATTTACGTCCTATAACCATTTTTATACATAAATAATTCAAAAAATCTCAATGAAGCTTCAAATATTGGCTATCTTTGCACCCTCATTTAAAGGGTAACAAGATGAATAATATGTTGAGATACATTGTATATATCCTATTATTTCTACTGTTTACGATAACAGTAGATCAGGATTATCATACGGTTGAGACAACAGATTTACCCCCACAGACCTCTTGTTACCAGCAACAACAAGACCCCTGCAAAAGAACAGTGGACTTCCTGTTTACCAACAATTTTGCAGATATGCCACAAATAGCCATATCACTTGACAACCCTTCCACATCAAAGTTCAAATGTATAGTCCGCATTTTAGCAGCATTGAACGAACTTAAAAAGCAGGAGCTACAAACAAACCATATAGTTTGCCACACTTTTCATTCGCTTTACACTGATGCAGTAGATTATTATATCTATGCACTCCGGCGGATCATCATTTAATTTTTAATCTTTTTTCAGCATTTTGCTGAGTAGAAATCCTTATAACAAACGTCTTATAAGGAAAATTTTTCTATTCGTTTGTCTAATCAAAAAAAGTTTAGATATGTATTTTACATTATTAGTTGTCGTTATCCTGACGGCAATCGCATTAGTTGCCGTAGCATTGGGAATTGCCCGTGCCATTTCTCCCCGTTCATACAACTCACAAAAGGGAGAAGCTTACGAATGTGGTATTCCTACGCGGGGACGGTCGTGGATGCAATTCAAAGTAGGTTATTATCTATTTGCTATCCTCTTCCTGATGTTCGATGTGGAAACAGTATTTTTATTTCCTTGGGCTGTAGTGGTACAAAACCTAGGAGTGTACGGTCTGTTTAGCATCCTTTTCTTTTTAGTTATATTAGTTTTAGGTCTGGCATATGCCTGGAAGAAAGGAGCGTTGGAATGGAAGTAAAGAAACCAACCATAAAGTCTATTCCTTATGAAGACTTCAAAGACAATGAGTATTTGGAAAACATGGTCAAGCAGCTCAATGAAGGCGGTACCAAAGTATTGGTGGGCTGTTTGGATGACCTTATCAACTGGGGACGCAGCAATTCGTTGTGGCCGCTTACATTTGCAACCAGTTGTTGTGGAATCGAGTTTATGGCAGTGGGTGCTGCCCGGTATGATTTCGCCCGCTTCGGGTTTGAAGTAGCCCGTGCCAGTCCGCGCCAGGCAGATATGATCATGGTAGCAGGAACTATCACACACAAGATGGCTCCGGTACTAAAACGTTTGTATGACCAGATGGCGGATCCTAAATACGTCATTGCAGTAGGCGGATGCGCCATTAGCGGCGGTCCTTTTAAAAAATCATATCACGTATTGAACGGAGTAGACAAAATTCTTCCCGTTGACGTATATATTCCCGGATGTCCGCCCCGACCTGAAGCCTTGTTGTACGGCATGATACAATTGCAACGTAAAGTAAAACTGGAAAAATTCTTCGGCGGAGTGAACCGCAAAGAAAATGAACCACAAAATCCCGAACAAGCATGAGTGAAAGAATAGAAATACCTGCCGAAAAGCTACATGAAGAAATGCTGAAATTGCGGCAGGGTAAACATATGGATTTTCTACGCAGCCTTACCGGAATGGACTGGGGCGAAGAAGGACTAGGTGTAGTCTATCATCTGGAAGATACGAATACAAGAGAAAATATAGTGGTCAGCACTCGCACAACCAACCGAGAAAAGCCGGAACTTCCTAGTGTAAGTGATATTTGGAAAGGTGCTGAATTCAATGAACGCGAAGTGTACGACTATTATGGTATCCGCTTTATAGGACATCCTGATATGCGCCGTTTGTTCCTGCGTGATGACTGGGTAGGCTATCCATTGCGTAAGGACTACGATGAAAGCCTCAACCCACTCCGTATGACCAATGAGGAACCTGTAGACACGACACAATATATAGAAGTACAACATGATGGCAGTGTAATAGAAAAACGCGAAACCATTTTTGATGAGGACGAATATATCATTAACATAGGTCCTCAACATCCGGCAACCCACGGTGTACTTCGTTTTCGTGTTTCACTGGAAGGTGAGATTATCAAAAAACTGGATGTGCACTGCGGATACATCCATCGAGGTATCGAAAAAATGTGCGAAAGTCTTACCTATCCCCAAACCTTGGCCCTGACCGACCGTTTGGATTATTTAGGTGCGCACCAAAACCGCCATGCTCTCTGTATGTGCATTGAACAGGCAATGGGCGTAGAAGTAAGCGAACGGGTACAATACATTCGTACCATTATGGACGAATTGCAACGTATAGATTCTCACTTGCTTTTCTTCTCCTGTCTCTGTATGGATATGGGTGCCTTGACCGCATTCTTCTATGGATTCCGTGATCGTGAGAAGATATTGGATATCTTCGAAGCAACTACCGGAGGACGTTTGATACAGAATTATAACACCATTGGAGGAGTACAAGCTGATATCGCTCCGGACTTTGTACAGAAAGTAAAAGAATTCATTGCTTATCTGCGTCCGATGCTAAAAGAATACCATGAAGTATTCACCGGAAATGTCATTGCCCAAGAACGTTTGAAAGGTGTGGGAGTTCTTTCACGGGAAGATGCCATCTCTTTCGGAGCGACAGGAGGTACAGGACGCGCCAGCGGTTGGGCATGCGATGTCCGCAAGCGTCATCCCTATGCGATGTATGGCAAGGTAGATTTTAAAGAGATTGTCCACACTGAAGGTGACTGCTTTGCACGTTATATGGTCCGTATGGAAGAAATACTGGAAAGTATGGATATCATTGAGCAACTGATAGACAATATTCCTGAAGGGAACTATCAGGAAAAGATGAAACCGATTATACGTGTGCCCGAAGGGAATTATTATGCCGCAGTGGAAGGTTCTCGCGGAGAGTTCGGTGTTTATCTGGAAAGTCGTGGAGACAAATTTCCTTACCGCATGAAATTCCGCGCTACCGGTTTGCCTTTAGTATCAGCAATGGAAACTATGTGCCGCAACGCAAAAATTGCCGACTTAATTGCTATTGGTGGAACGGTGGATTATGTAGTACCGGATATTGACCGATAATAATGTGCCGATTCTTCAATATACAATTTGGAGAATGCACTATTTATCAGACTGAGAATTAACAAATTAAATAATTACAAGTTTGCCTATTGGCAAATTAGCAAATTGACACATTATTAAATTATGTTCGATTTTAGTATAGTCACCCAATGGGTACACTCACTGCTCACGTCATTTATGCCTGAAGAACTGGCAGTGCTCATAGAATGTATAGTAATTGGCGTATGTATCATGTTGGCATATGCAGTTATTGCTATCATTATGATTTTCATGGAACGTAAAGTGTGCGCCGCTTTCCAATGCCGCTTGGGGCCAATGCGTGTAGGTCCCCAAGGTACCATACAGGTGTTTGCCGATGTATTCAAGATGTTGATCAAGGAAATTATCACCATCCGGCATGCTGACAAGTTCCTGTACAATTTGGCACCTTACATTGTTATCCTCGCCTCTATCATGGCTTTCAGTTGCCTACCCATCAACAAGGGCATGGAGGTCCTTGATTTCAATGTAGGTATTTTCTTCTTATTGGCAGCATCCAGTATCGGCGTGGTAGGTATTTTTGCTGGCAGGTTGGAGTTCCAATAACAAATATTCATTAATCGGAGCCATGCGAAGTGGCGCTCAAATGATTAGTTATGAATTATCTGTAGGATTAAGCATCCTTACCATTGTAATCTTAACAGATACCATGCAACTAAGCGAAATTGTAGAACGCCAAGCTGACGGCTGGTTCCTTTTTAAAGGACATATACCTGCATTGATCGCTTTTATCATTTATCTGATAGCCGGAAATGCAGAAGTCAACCGCGGCCCGTTTGACTTGCCTGAAGCAGAAAGTGAACTGACTGCGGGATATCATACCGAATATTCCGGTATGCACTTCGGCCTGTTCTATGTGGCAGAATTTGTAAACTTGTTTATCATCGCCGCAGTAGCCACAACCATCTTCCTGGGAGGATGGATGCCGCTACATATTCCTGGGCTAGACGGATTCAATGCCATCATGGATTATATACCCGGATTTATTTGGTTCTTTGGCAAGTCATTCTTTGTAGTATGGTTACTAATGTGGATCAAATGGACATTTCCCCGTCTGCGTATTGACCAAATTCTAACGCTGGAATGGAAGTACTTGGTTCCAATAGGTTTGTGCAACCTGTTGTTGATGGTAATTATTGTTGTATTTAAATTACATTTCTGATGAAAGAAGAAAAACATTCCTATATAAAAGGGCTGCTTCATGGCATCGGTACATTACTTACCGGCATGAAAGTGACAGGACGAGAGTTCTTCACTCCTAAAGTCACTGAACAATATCCCGAAAACCGTGCCACATTAAAAATATCGCCCCGTTTCCGAGGACGGCTTATCATGCCGGTTGATGAGAATGGTAATAACAAATGTATTGCTTGCGGACTTTGCCAGATGGCTTGCCCCAATGATACAATCACCATTACCAGCGAATCTGTGACCAACGAAGAAACAGGCAAGAAAAAGAAAATATTAGTAAAGTATGAGTACGACCTGGGAGCCTGTATGTTCTGTCAACTTTGTGTGAACGCTTGTCCACACGATGCCATTCGGTTCGATACAGAATTCGAAAATGCTGTATTCGACCGCAGCAAACTAGTTCTCACTCTGAACAAAAAATAAAAAACAAACGATATTATGACACTACAACTAATTGTATTCATTGTACTGGCGTTGTTTATCGCTGTCTGTTCGGTATTGGCAGTCACGACCTCACGTATCTTGCGTGCAGCAACTTATCTGCTGTTCGTTTTATTTGGTACAGCAGGTATTTACTTCCAACTCAACTACTCATTCTTGGGAGCTGTACAATTACTGATTTACGCCGGTGGTATAACAGTGCTTTATGTATTTAGTATCTTATTGACCTCTTCACAGGGAGACAAAGCAGAGAGATTAAAAAATGGAAAGATGGTGGCCGGAGCTATTTCTACTATAGCAGGACTGGCTATCTGTCTGTTCGTCATGCTGAAGAACGAATTCTTGCCCTCTCATTTTGTTCATGGTGAACTGGATGTACGCACGATCGGTCATGCACTGATGGGCATGGAAAAATATCAATATATCCTTCCTTTCGAAGTAATCAGCGTGTTATTACTCGCTTGCATCGTAGGAGGAATCCTAATCGCTAGAAAAAGATAGAACTTATGGTACACATGGAATATTATCTGGTGGTTTCCACCTTTATGATGTTTGCGGGAATCTATGGTTTCTTCACCCGCCGCAATTTATTGGCCATGCTCATCAGTGTGGAACTGATACTGAATTCGGTAGACATCAACTTCGCCGTATTCAACCGATACCTCTTTCCCGAAGAACTGGAAGGCTTTTTTTTTTCGCCCTGTTCGCTATCGGCGTGAGTGCGGCTGAAACAGCAGTAGCTATTGCTATCATTATCAATATCTACCGCAATGTACGCAATATCCAAGTGAAGAACTTAAATGAAATGAAAAACTAATTATGGAACATACAATACTAATCCTTATCCTACCTTTCCTCAGTTTCCTGATACTGGGGCTGGCAGGTATGCGTATGAAGAACGGATTGGCAGGGACCATCGGCACCGTTTCACTGGCAGGGGTGACGTTGCTTTCCTACCTCACTGCCTTCAATTATTTTGCAGGAGGGCGTACGGCAGAAGGCGTCTATCCTACTCTCACACCTTATAATTTTGAATGGTTACCTTTCACAACGAACCTGCATATTGACATGGGAATCATGCTTGACCCTATTTCAGTTATGATGCTAGTCGTTATTTCCACCGTCAGTCTGATGGTACATATCTATTCATTCGGATATATGAAAGGTGAAAAAGGCTTTCAACGTTACTACGCATTTCTTAGCCTGTTTACCATGTCCATGCTGGGGCTCGTAGTAGCAACTAATATTTTCCAGATGTATGTCTTTTGGGAACTGGTAGGTGTTTCTTCTTATCTACTTATCGGCTTTTATTACACCAAGAAAGAAGCGATTGCTGCCAGTAAAAAAGCATTTATTGTTACCCGTTTCGCTGATTTAGGCTTTCTGATCGGTATCTTGATTTACGGCTATTATGCCGAAACATTCTCGTTCACCCCCCAACTTCAGGTACTTGCAGTTGCCGGAAGTATGATACCATTGGCCTTGGGGCTAATGTTTATCGGTGGTGCCGGTAAAAGTGCGATGTTTCCATTGCACATCTGGTTACCGGATGCTATGGAAGGTCCTACTCCTGTCAGTGCATTAATCCATGCTGCTACCATGGTAGTAGGCGGTGTATATCTGGTAGCCCGTATGTTCCCGTTGTTTGTAGGATATGCGCCCGAAGTGCTGCACTGGATAGCTTATATCGGTGCGTTCACTGCATTCTACGCCGCTAGTGTGGCGTGTGCACAAAGCGATATCAAACGTGTGCTCGCCTTCTCCACTATATCTCAAATTGGATTTATGATTGTTGCATTAGGCGTTTGTACTTCCATGAACCCTCATGAAGGAGGACTAGGCTACATGGCATCCATGTTCCACCTGTTCACACATGCCATGTTCGAGGCATTGCTGTTCTTAGGAGCCGGATGTATCATTCATGCCGTACACAGTAACGAGATGAGCGCCATGGGAGGACTTCATAAATTCATGCCCGTCACCCACTGGACATTCCTGATTGCTTGTCTGGCTATCTCGGGTATTTGGCCATTCTCAGGTTTTTTCTCTAAAGACGAAATTCTGACTGCCTGCTTCCAATTCAGTCCTGTTATGGGATGGATAATGACAGGCATTGCCGCCATGACAGCATTTTATATGTTCCGCCTTTATTATTGTATTTTCTGGAATGGAGAATGGAAAGGACACTCCCACGAATCCGGACCTGATGCACATACTCCGCATGAGGCTCCACGTACCATGACATTCCCGCTGATGTTTTTAGCCGCTATCACCTGTATTGCCGGATTCATACCCTTCGGCAATCTGATCAGTAGTAACGGAGAAGCCTATACCATTCATCTGGATATGCAGATAGCTGCTACAAGTATCATTATTGCTATAGCATCCATCACTTTAGCTACATGGATGTATGCAGGTAAGAGACAACCCGTAGCCAACTATCTGGCGCGCACATTCCCACGTTTGCACACAGCAGCTTACCACCGTTTCTATATGGATGAGATATGGTTGTTCGTAACCAAGAAAATCATCTTCCGGTGCATCAGTACTCCGATAGCCTGGTGGGACCGGCACGTTATCGATCAATTCTTTAACTTCACTGCGTGGAGTACTCATGCTACCGCCGATGAAATACGCGACATGCAAAGTGGAAACGTACAGCAGTACAGTATTTGGTTCCTTGCAGGTGCATTGATATTGACGCTGATACTATTAATTTAATGAATAATAAAAAATCCGCCGCATGGCCATTTTTTAATTTTTAATTTAAAAAGATGAACATACTAAGTTTTTTCATTATAGTTCTTGTTGATGCTCGCGAGCCTTTGGGCTTCGCGCAGCGTCAATCAAGTTCGCGGAGTGATGGTTGTCGGATCTTCCATATTATTGGCATTATCCGTTTACCTCACCATTGATTATATCGAACTACGCCAAGCCGGTGCTACAGGAGAGATGCTGTTCACAGCCAGCACAGTTTGGTATGCACCGCTCCATATATGCTACTCAGTAGGAGTAGACGGTATATCAGTAGCAATGTTGCTGCTTAGTTCCATTATTGTATTCACCGGTACTTTTGCATCGTGGAAGTTACAACCATTGACAAAAGAATATTTCATGTGGTTCACTCTATTGAGTGTAGGGGTATTCGGATTCTTCGTTTCAACAGACCTGTTCACCATGTTCATGTTTTATGAAGTAGCCTTAATTCCAATGTATCTGCTCATCGGTGTATGGGGAAGCGGACGTAAAGAATACGCCGCCATGAAACTTACATTAATGTTAATGGGTGGTTCTGCATTTCTACTGATCGGAATTCTCGGTATTTTTTATGGTGCAGGCGGTGAAACTATGAACTTGCTGGAAATCGCCAAACTGCATATACCTCATGAAATGCAACGCATCTTCTTCCCGCTTATCTTCTTGGGGTTCGGAGTCTTAGGAGCTTTGTTCCCTTTCCATACATGGAGTCCCGATGGTCATGCTTCTGCACCGACTGCTGTTTCTATGCTTCACGCTGGGGTATTGATGAAACTAGGAGGTTACGGATGTTTCCGTGTTGCTATGTACCTGATGCCTGAAGGTGCGGCCATGTGGGGAGATGTATTCCTGATATTGACCACTATTTCTGTAGTTTACGGTGCATTCAGTGCTGTGGTACAAACCGACTTAAAATATATCAATGCCTATTCCTCCGTATCCCACTGCGGATTAGTGCTCTTTGCCCTGCTGATGATGACACGCACCAGTTGTACGGGTGCTATTCTCCAAATGTTGAGTCACGGATTAATGACCGCTTTGTTCTTCGCCCTTATTGGTATGATATACGGACGTACCCACACTCGTGATGTCCGATTAATGGGAGGTTTGATGAAGATTATGCCTTTCCTGGCTGTAGGTTATGTTATTGCTGGTCTTGCTAACTTGGGACTTCCGGGACTAAGTGGTTTTGTTGCTGAAATGACGGTCTTTGTAGGTTCTTTCCAAAATGATGATACATTCCATCGCGTATGTACCCTAGTGGCAACAACAAGTATCGTCATTACCGCAGTCTATATCCTGCGTGTAGTAGGTAAAATTCTTTATGGTAAAGTTTTGAATCCCGAACATCTGAAACTCACAGACGCAACCTGGGATGAACGAGTAGCCGTTATCTGCCTCATCGCCTGTGTAGCAGGTTTAGGAATGGCTCCATTCTGGATAAGCGATCTGATCAGTAACAGTGTAGAACCAATCATAAGTCAATTATTAAATTAAAATTTGAGAATTAAAAATTAAAAAATAGCAATGATGGACATAACTGCAATACTCCATATGCATGCCGAACTGAGTCTGACAGCCGTTTTTATTCTGATGTTTCTGTTAGATTTATTTTTACCGGCAACACAACGTCACTGGTTACGCCCCATGGCATGTATCCTGCTGACCATTCAACTCTTAGCAAACCTATGGCCGGAAGAGGTGACTTTATTTGGCGGCATGTATCACTCAACCCCTATGGCGTCTGTTCTAGAAAAGCATCCTTACCATAGGTACCATACTGGTGTTTCTGCAAGCAGACACTTGGCTAAAACGTGAAGACACCCGTCATAAACAAGGCGAATTCTACATCCTTACCCTCAGTACCTTGCTGGGTATGTATTTCATGGTAAGCGCAGGGCACTTCCTGCTATTCTTCCTTGGATTGGAATTGGCAACCGTTCCTATGGCTTGTCTCGTAGCTTTCGATAAATATAAAGGACATAGTGCCGAAGCCGGAGCTAAATTCATTCTTTCGGCTTTATTCTCCAGCGGTATTTTCCTCTATGGTATTTCTATGATTTATGGGACAGCAGGTACTTTATATTTTGAAGATATCCCTGCCGGATTGACAGGAACTCCATTACAAGTTCTTGCACTAGTATTTTTCTTCTCCGGACTGGCCTTCAAGTTAAGCTTGGTACCTTTTCATCTGTGGACAGCAGATACTTATCAAGGTGCACCGACTACAGTAAGCGCCTACCTATCCGTTATTTCAAAAGGTGCAGCTGCTTTTGCTTTAATGATTATTTTAATGAAAGTATTCGGACCAATGACTGAACAATGGAGTGAAATACTATGTATTATCATTGTAGCCACCATCACTATAGCCAATCTGTTCGCCATCCGCCAAAACAACCTGAAACGCTTTATGGCCTTCAGTAGTATTTCACAAGCCGGCTACATAATGTTGGCTGTACTGGCTGGAACTCCGCAGGGCATGGCATCCCTAGTATATTATATAGTAGTATACATTGCCGCCAATCTCGCCGTATTCGGTGTCATCAATACCATTGAGCAACATACCCACGGTAAAATAGAGCGCGAAGATTATAACGGACTTTATAAGACCAACCCCAAACTAACTATGGTCATGACACTTGCTCTTTTCTCATTGGCAGGTATCCCGCCATTTGCCGGATTCTTCAGTAAGTTCTTTGTATTCATGGCAGCATTCCATAGCGGATATTATCTTATTGTATTTATCGCATTGGTCAATACAATCATTTCATTGTATTATTACTTATTGATTGTAAAAGCCATGTTCATCACACCTAATGAAGACCCTATCGGCAATTTTCGTACAGCAACTCCGATGCGCATCAGTCTGTTGGTATGTGTAGCCGGCATATTCGTTTTAGGAATTATAAGTGGGGTATATCAACTATTAAGTGATACAGCAATACTATAAAAGTTCAGTTACAAAAAGAAGAATAATAACTGAAATGATTATTGTATTTCTATGATCAATATTCTTTTACTTTGGAAGCAGAATCAATCTGTTTTCAAAGTAAAAGAATACCTTAAAGTTTCTCTTCAACAAATTTATCATTATCTTCGTAGCAAATTATAAAAAATAAGTACTATGAAGAAAGTCCTCTATATTACAATACTCGCTTGCTCTACTTTATGGGGATCTTGCACAGAGAAAAATAAACAATCCGCCAGAACAGATTCCTTTTTATAGAAAAAATGTAGCATTTGCACGTGCACAAATCGGGAATGAAATACAAATTATAGAAAAATCAGAGAAATTTATAAACCCCGTTACATTGAAAACTGACAGTACCATTTATTATTGTGACTACGCCGACTGGCGAAGTGGTTTTTTCCCTGGGTCAGTGTGGTATCTATATGAGTTAAGTGGCGACACTACTCTCTTATCATTAGCTGATAAATACACTTCGGCCATAGAAGAAGCCAAAAAACTGACTTGGCACCATGATGTAGGTTTCATGATAAATTGTAGTTTCGGCAATGGATGGCGAACAACTAAAGTACCCAAATACAAAGAAGTCATGATAGAAGCTGCACGTTCATTAGCTACTCGTTTCCGTGAAAAGCCGGGAATTATCCAATCATGGGATGTGACCCGCGGCTGGCAATCGGAACGCGGTTGGGAATGTCCGGTCATAATAGATAATATGATGAATTTAGAGTTACTATTTGAAGCAACTAAATTATCTGGTGATTCCACCTTTTATCATATAGCAGTGAACCATGCAGACCGCACTTTGAAAGAGCATTTCCGTACAAACGGAAGTTGTTATCATGTAATAGATTATAGTTTGGCAGACGGCATGGTACGGCATAGACAAACAGCCCAAGGATATGCAGACGAATCGACTTGGAGTCGTGGACAAGCATGGGCGATTTATGGTTACACTGTGTGTTACCGGGAAACTCATGATAAAAAGTATCTGAATCAGGCATTGAAGACTTTCCAATTTATGAAAACACATCCCCGGCTTCCCAAAGACTTGATTCCTTATTGGGATATGGATGCTCCCAATATTCCCAATGAACCACGAGACGCTTCAAGTGCTTCTTGTATAGCTTCTGCACTTTATGAAATTAGTACAATGGATGTGCCTGATGCAAACAGTTATAAGAACTATGCAGACAGTATTATGGCCTCTCTAGCCTCACCAAACTATCTGGCATCTCTTGGAAAAAATGGTAACTTTTTATTAATGCATTCAGTGGGCAGTATTCCTCATGGCACAGAAATAGATGTACCTTTAAATTATGCAGACTATTATTTCCTGGAAGCATTGAAACGAAAGCGTGACATTGAAGAAGGCACACACTAAGTTATACAGACAAACACAGAAATATTTCCTCCCGTTCTTCGGGAGGAATGCCACAGCCGGTATCGGTTACTTCAATTCGTAACTTACTTTGTGCCTTATCCAACTTTATCTTAAGAGTTACAGATCCAGAATCTGTAAATTTATTAGTATTATCAAACAGGCTCTCTATCACTAGCGACAAATGCAATTCATTGGTGGAGATAAACATTTCCCCTTTTGGTAATTTCACCAATACAAGTACCATAAAAAGTCTAATTACTAAAAAACTCCTGTTCTTAGTTTCCAAACGGTAATTTTCATAGTTCAATTGATCTACTCCATACTTTACAGGTAGTTCACTAAATTATTTTTTCAGACTAGAAGAATTAATGGAATCCTGCGCTTGTATATCTTATAATATTCAGAAGACTATCTTTGGTAGTAGAAATACTACCTCCTATCACGACAAGAATTCCCCAACAGATATCAATATATACAAGTGATGTATTTCATAATATCAGATTATTAAGGTACGAATATACAAATAATATAAAAATGTAGCAGCAGTTATTCCTCTATTATTAGAATTTACACAATAATGGGCAATTAATCCACTTATTTTCTAATTATATGCTTTAATATTGCATCGTAGATATTTTTTGGTAACTATGAAATTATTAATTATTAAACATCAAAGATATGGTAAAAAAGTTAGTTAGTGTACTTTGTATATGTGCATATTTTGGACTTGCTCATGCACAAATACCACAAGAGATTTGGAAAGAAAGTGAGCAAATAGAAAAACAAATCAAAAAGACTTCTTTTTCCCGATCGTGTGTACAACATTAAAGATTTCGGTGCCAAAGAAGGAAATAATGGTGAAATACTCTGCCATGAAGCAATCAATCTAGCTATCCTCACATGCAGCCAGACAGGTGGAGGAACTGTATTAGTTCCACCCGGAGAATTTCTAACAGGTCCTATCACACTGAAAAGTAATGTAAATCTGCATTTGGAAGAAGGTGCCTATCTAAAATTTTCTTCAGAGAAATATCTATATACTCCAACCGTACTCACTCGCTGGGAAGGAGTAGACTGTTACAATTTGCATCCATTAATTTATGCTTATGGTGAAAGCAACATAGGCATTACCGGTAAAGGTATTATAGACGGACAGGCCAGTAATGATAACTGGTGGAGTATGTGTGGTGCTCCACACTATGGCTGGAAGGAAGGTATGACAGCTCAAAAAAATGGCGGCAGAGACAAATTACTGATGTACGCCGAAACATTTGCCCCGATAGATAAGCGCCAAATGACTTTTGAAGACGGTTTACGTCCCCAACTTATCAATCTATATCGTTGCAACACTATTTTAATAGAAAATGTAACATTGAAAAATTCTCCGTTTTGGGTTATCCATCCTTTATTTTGTGAAAGTCTGACAGTGCGTGGGGTTAAAGTTTCCAGTCACGGTCCCAATAGCGATGGCTGCGATCCGGAATCAAGTAAGAACGTATTAATTGAAAACTGTATATTCGATACTGGAGACGACTGCATTGCCATTAAAAGCGGACGGAATGCCGACGGACGGAAATGGAATGTACCAAGTGAAAATATCATTGTACGCAATTGCGAAATGAAAGACGGACACGGTGGTGTAGTTGTAGGCAGTGAGATTTCGGGAGGATATAAGAACCTGTTTGTTGAAAACTGCAAAATGGACAGCCCGAACCTAGAACGTGTCATCCGCATCAAAACCAACAACTGCCGTGGTGGTGTCATTGAAAATATTTATGTGCGTAATGTAGAAGTAGGTGAATGTCGCGAAGCCGTTTTGAAAATCAACCTGCAATATGAAAACCGTGAAAAATGTGACAGAAGTTTCCCACCTGTAGTACGCCATGTATATCTGGATAATGTTACCAGTGAAAAAAGTAAGTACGGAGTCTTGATTACCGGATATGATGACCGTGTTAATATTGAAGACATCCATGTAACAAACAGCCGTTTCAATAATGTAGAGAAAAAGGGAAATTTAATTACCGGAGCCAAAGATGTAGTGTTAAATGAAGTGTATATCAATGGAAATAAGGTGAAAAAAAAATAAGATGCCCCCTATTATATCGGGTGAACAATGGGCTCACCCGATATAATGATAAAATTGACGATAGCGCTGAATCGGTACCATGCGTAGCACTGTAATCGGTACCATTGTAGCGCTGGAATCGGTACCGTCATGACGCTGCAAACGGTACCGCATTCAGTTCTGTAAGATTCTTTGCAAATGTATATTATTTTTTCTTTCGCTGTCTCATAGACTCGCCTTTTAACTCAATTTTATTAGCGTTGGCCACGAGACGGTCCATAATGGCATCCGCCAAGGTTGGGTCTCCTATGTAATCATACCATTTTGAGATAGGAAGCTGTGATGCGATGATCATTGACTTTCGTTCATATCTCTCTTCCAGGATCTGAAGCAGAGCCAACCTGGTATTGGTGTCCATCGGCTGCAGACCGAAGTCGTCCAATATAATCAGGTCATTCTTCTCCAAGGAAGTAATCATCTTGAGGAAGGTGTTGTCCAGTTTGGACAGTGTGATTTTCTCGATGAACCGGTTCATATTAAGATAGACGGTTCTGAAGCCCAAGGTGCAGGCTTGTCTGCCAATGGCGCATGCCAGGAAGGTCTTTCCACAGCCGCATTTACCTTCAGCAGATTCTCATGTCTGCGTATGAAGGAACAGTCGGCCAGTGCAGCCAGCTGTTCAGTTGTAATGTTGCGTTCTGCTCCACAGGCAACATCCTCAATCATGGCACTGTAGCGGAGTTTGCTGGTTTTGAGGAACATTTCTGTTTTACGTTCCTTCCTTTCCAGTATTTCTGCCTCTACCATCTTGGCTATGGCAAAATCAAATGAGGGACGGCTTTGCACCGGAAGAGTCATCAGGGATTCCAGCGTATTCGCCATTCCCTTCAGTTTCAACTCCTTGAGTTGTATGATGGTTTCTTGTGTATTCATATAAATAAGAGTTTAAATGTTGGAAAACGCTTCTGCACCCCGTACATATTCATTGGTTGGGATACGGCATACATTGGGTCGGTTTTCAGCTTTATCCAGATTGTTCTGAAGGATATTCTTGAGCATGCTGTAAGTTACGGTTCCGCTTTCAGACACACGCTTGCAGGCATTCTCAATCCTTTCCTTACCATATTTTTTACGCAAGGACAATATACCTTCGCAAGAGCGGTAGGCATGGCTTACGTACTTCGGTGAAGCCAATACCTTTTCTACGGCTTTCAGTGTATACATGCCGATAACCTCTGCCTCTTCCAGGTAAAAGGCGGCATTTCGTCCTTTGCTGTGCTGGTATTCCAGATGATTCTCAGGCATGTGCGCGTCCTCTGTAGAACGTCCGGCTATGAAGCTTCTTTTATGCAGGGCTATTCGTTGGGTGTTCAGATATACTTCCACGGTTTCTGTATCCCAGACCACGGTTACTCTTTGTCCTACATAAATGTATGGGACGCTGTAAAGATGCCGTTCTTCAAGTCGTCCTACGGTGACATGGTAATCACCGGTTAGTTTCACTTCCTTGCGGTAACGGAAGCGGAAAGGGGTGATGGGGAGCGGCCCAAGACAGCCTTGTTCTTCGGCTTCAAACACACTCCTGCGGCTTTTTCCGGTAGTTCTGGAAGGACGGTCATTGAACTTGTCTGTCAATTCAAAGATACGGCTGTTGAGCTCATCCAAAGAATGGAACACTTCATGCCGGATGGCAGCATATATAAACTGGTAGAACTTGTATACGATTCCTTCTACAGGACCTTTATCACGTGGCTTCCGTACACGGCAAGCCTCCAGGGTAGTATTGTAGTAGCTTGACCATTCCAGCGCAGCATTGTTGAATGTAGGCTCGTAACGGTCTGACTTTTTCACCCATTGGGTCATGTTGTCGCTCTTGCACACCTCAGGACATCCCCCAAAATAGGTTATGGCATCCGACAAGCCACTGAAAAAGTATTCCATGCTTGCATGATACATGGCTTTGGCATAGCCCATACCGCTGAACGGCAGCATACAGCAGAGGACAACTACGGGTATATGCTCCTGACTTTTCCGGTCTGTAACATAGAGCTTGTCACCAGCAAAATCAATCTGCATCTCACATCCCGGGATGTAAGTGTTGTGGTAAGACAGGTTGTTAGCATACTGATAATCACGGATATGCATCTTGAACTGCGTGTACGCATAGCCGTTGGGATGCTCCTTGAGATATTCCTCGTGTAGCAACTGTATGGTCAGGTGGCGGTGTCTGGCAAGATCTTCTGCATAGTCTGGCAACAGCTCTTTCAACTCGTTTTTCTGTTCAGAAGGTTTTGGGGTTGGTGGAGACTGCAGCAGACTATGGATTTGCCCTTCACTCATCCGGCCTATTGTGCCGTAATCAACTTTGGCTTCATCAGCCAACTTCTTGTAGCGGTTTAAGACTCCACGGCCTATGTGCAGTTGTGCACATATTTCCCGTTGAGGAGTGGAAGCCGACAGCATTTGAAATGCTCTTTTTAATTTTACCATATTCAACGTTCTGTTTGCCATATCTTAAAGGGTATTGATTGATCGGACCTTTAAGATATGAAGTTTATACTAAACTACAGAACTGAATTGTCAATCTTTTGCTGGTACCGATTCATGCGCTACGTTTACCGATTGGAGCGCTGAGGTGGTACCGATTCCTCCGCTATAGCGGTACCGATTCATGCGCTATGATGGTACCGTTTCGCCGATACTATCAATAAAATATAACTTTACCATCATTTATCTTCATTGTCCAACCTGATTTTTTGCATATTCTGTAGAAGTCATTCCCCAATAAGATTTAAAACTTTTACTAAAATAATGAGGATCACTAAAACCTACCATATAAGCTATTTCCGACATTGTATATTGGTTTTCCTTAATCAGTTCAGCAGCTTTCCTCATACGCATTTCTTTTATATACATTATAGGAGCCATACCAGTTAAAGACTTCAGCTTATGAAAGAAATTGGTCCGACTCAGACTGAAATAACTGACCAATTGATCTACATTCAATTCCGGATTACTAAGTTGCTCTTCCATAATTCCAGCTAACTTATTAAGAAAAGCGGCATCTTTAGCCGACAATTGAACCGATTTATCTTTTTCTTTATTTTCACTCCCTCCTCTTCATACCCTACCTTACAATAATATGCTTGTAACATTTTACGCCGAGTTAGAATATTCTCTACTTTAGCTTGCAAATAATTAATACTAAATGGCTTCGTAATGTAATCATCAGCTCCTGTATGGATACCGGTCAGAATGCTATCCATATCCGTCTTAGCAGTCAATACTATGGCAGGAATATGCGAAGTTCGTTCATCGTTCCTTAGTTCCTGCAACATCTGTAGACCACTTTTTACAGGCATCATGATATCAGTAATTATTATATCAGGTAGATCAGAGAAAGCCTTTTTTAATCCAACCTCTCCATTATCAGCCTCAACAGACCGATATGCTTCCTGAAATATTTGTTTGATAAATACTCTTAATTCATAATTGTCTTCAACAATAAGCATGAGCGGCTTCTCCGCTTCATTCAATTCTTGTAGTTCGTTTTGAGAATTGAAATCTAAATTTGTATCTTCGTTCCAATCTGATAATATATATTCCGTGTCAGACGGATAATGTTTTTTACCTTTTAATAGCCTTACAGTAAATAGGCTCCCTTTTCCGAACTCACTTTCCACATTTATACTACCATAATGCATTTCCACAAGTTCTTTAGCTACTGAAAGTCCGATACCAGAACTTAAAGGAGCGTAAATGCTATCCGGAACCACATTCTCGTAACGATTGAAAATCACTTTCTGCTTTTCTCTCTTTATCCCTACTCCTTCATCTTGAACTTGAAGAAGGACTGCATTCCCATCATCTTTCATACTAACCCAAATGTTCTTGCCATCAGGAGTGTATTTGAAGGCATTAGACAGCAAATTAAAAATAATTTTCTCTAATTTATCCTTGTCCACCCAAAGATTTACTTTAGACAATTGAGTGTTAAAATTCAGACTAATATGCCGCTCTTGAGATAAAGCTGTAAAATAGTTGATTATCTCTTTCGTGAAACTGATAATATCCACATACTGAACTCTCAGTTTCATCTTGCTATTCTGGATTTTATTAAAATCCAAAATCTGCCCTACCAACCTCTGCATACGGTCACTATTCTTTTTAATAATCTTCAAAGATCTCTCACCTTCCCAGAAAGGCTCTCGTCTCTGAGTATATATTCCAAAGGTCCGGTAATCAATGTTAATGGAGTTCTTAATTCGTGAGACACGTCAGTAAAGAAGCTAAGTTTTAATTGAGTAATCAATTCTTCATTTTTAGCCTTATTTTTTATCCGATAAAAAACGGTATATATATAAATGGCAACTGCAATAAATAATACAATCAAGAAGATATAGAGCATAGTAGCATAAGGTGTCTCAGAGAAAGTAGGAAGCACTTCAAAAGAAAGTGTTCGTTCATTTTCAACCCATACACCTTCATTATTGGTAGACTTTACACGAAATACATATTTTCCCGGAGGAAGATTAGTATAGTTGGCCTCATGCCCGTTATCCGTCAAACGAAAGTTTTTATCAAAACCGTCTAACTTGTAAGCATATTGAATATACTCCGTATTGGTCATGTCTAGAGCAGAAAATACCAGTCTGAGGGTATGATTATTAGGAGGTAACTGCATATCCCTGCTATCATCAGGATTAACAGACAAAATAGAAGGAGTTTTTCTGGGAGTCAGTTCCTGATTGTTTACCCAAATAGAAGAGAAAAATATTTGTGGTATAAAATCTGTTTTATGGATATTCTCAGGGGTAAAATAGAACAAACCTCGGTTAGTACCAAAAAAAAATCTGCCTGCCATCTGTTGCCCCCACACCTTCACTGAAATGCATATTAAATGCGATATGCTCACTAGGATACTGAATCTGTTCGGCCGAAGCTACAAATTTCACTAATCCACCACCCGTCACCAACCATAAATTCCCTTGTTTATCCTCGTGCATAGAATAAATAATATCTGAAATAAGTCCATTTTTCTGTGTGAAGGATTTACATTGATAAGAATGGAGCCCCATGGGAGAAAGCTCATTTAACCCTCCGCCATAAGTAATGGCAAAAATTTTCCCATTATCCATACATTGAATCATTTGTACGTCATTATTACTAAGGCTATTCACATTCCCCTGCTCACGGCATATAGAATGAAAATCTATTTCTTCAGGACAATGAAAAGAAACCTTAAATTGTAAAATCCCTGCTGTTGTAGACACCCAGATACGCCCTTGATTATCTTCAGTAATATGTCTGACTTTATAAAAATGACTTATCGGATATCTCTTTAACAAATTGCGATGATTGATAAATCTTAAAGTACCATCAGGCATAGTTTCAATCAAATTCAATCCACCTCCGTAAGTAGCTACCCAAAGTCTCTGCTTACTATCCTGAAAAGTAAAGTAAATATTATCATTACTCAATGAATAGGGGTCATCAGCTTTATATTTAAAATGCTGTAATTCAAAATTGCCTTTTGAAGTTTCTGTTGCTTTTATCAATCCCTGGCCTTTAGTAGAAATCCAATAAACACCAGCCGAATCTTGCATGATGGCATATACTTTGCCCCATTTCATCCTTTTCAATAATCGAAGCCGGGCATCATATATAGAAACATTCATATCTCTGCTTCCCGTCCAAATACGTTGTTTTTTGTCTATATACAGTGCCCTGATCTCATTATCAGGTAACTCTACATCCTGAGGAGTAGGCGTATAGATATGAAATTTATCAAGGATAAAAGTGATACGCTTAAGTCGGTTGAGCTGGGTACTCATCCATAAATTTCCTTGTTTATCAACAAAAGCAGCAAAACAGCGGTCATTTGATTTCCACTTGACAGGCTGCTCCGTAGTATTAAAAGGTATTAACCGCCTATTTTGAGAATCAAAATAAGAAAATCCTCCTCCCTTAGGGTGTACCCATAAAATATCGTTCCGATCCTCAAAAGCAAAAAAATCACTTTCAGTATTTAGCGGTCTTCCCAGTTCGTCCTTTCCTTCAATAAAGCTTAAACGCTGTGTTTTCAGATCAAACAAAGTGACTCCCGGAACAGGATGTACAAGCCACAATAAATCTCCACAAGTAATTTTAGCAGACTCTATGGTTTTGTCTTTCAACAGAGAAAGAGAGTCAAGCATCACATGTCTTATCTCACCGAGAGAGTCATGAATAAAAAAGCCGTCTGAATCAGTAACATATATCAGTCCAGCCACAGAAGGCAAAATAGAAATCACAGAAGCCGATGTTGGCAATTGAGTATGAATAGAAAGTTCTCCAGTCAACAAGTATTTATAAACTTTACCTTGATGTGCACCTAAATATATATATTCTTCCAACTCTGTTGCAAAATAAAAAGGTATTTTCTCACTTTTTCGACAATCAGACAAAGAAATAATAGAAAGTTCTGAATCATATAGTCGATATACCCCCTCATCCGTAAGAAGCCATTCCCGTAATTTCGAATCCATAAATACAGACCGGATTTTACCAGTAGACAACGTATTTTCTCTTGATGAATAGAATTGAAATGTCATAGATAAATCTTCGGGAGCCGTAACGACCCGTACTGCACTCCCATCTTCACGTAATAACCATACTATTCCATTCGGAAGGACAGATATTGACCGAAAGCTATTGGCTGTTTTTTGAATGACAGGTTCAAAGACTTCCTTGTCAGGATTAAAACGATAACAAGTGGAATCATAACACAATACCCATATACATCCGAATTTATCCTCGACTATATCTAATAAACGATCATTGGTCAGTCCTCCCAAATCTTCCATATTCGATTTATAATTCTTAAAATTATAACCATCAAACCGATAAAGCCCATTCCAAGTAGCAAACCATAACAGACCTTTATGATCTTGGATAATATCGTTGACCAGCCCATCCTCCACTCCATTCTGACTGGAAAAGTACGTAACTGAATATTTTTGAGGTATAGCTCCTTTTACCGGCACATCGGCTGCAAAAAAAGGCATAGTATTACTACACAGAAAAAGGTAAGAATATCAACCCAGTATGTTTTCATATCAAAGTAATGTGTTTCCTTTGCGAAATTAGCAGAAAATGGGTATTCATCAAAGTACTTTCTACATTTAATCCATCGCAATATATGTTGTTTAGCTACCTTTGATAGATATTCCAACTAAATTATCAGTTTTTCCACTTATAAAAAGATAACATCCGTCTATATTTGACATCAAAACAAAAACAACTCTAATACTAAATTAATAATGAAAGACATGAGAAAAAAAAAGAGTATTTAAAATCCCGTTCTGTTATAGTACAGGGTATTCTCCAAAAAGATTTTGGTTTGCTTGCGGAATTTCCTTAGGACTAGTTTCCTTACCATTATCCACCTTTGCAAACAACTGGTCAGGCCAACAAAGTTCAGCAATTCTAAAATCGGTTCAGCAAAACCGAATCATTACGGGTAACATCATAGACGAAAGTGGAGAAGCATTGATCGGCGTTTCCGTATTGATAAAAGGAACTACTCAGGGAACAGTAACTGACTTGGACGGTAACTTCACACTGGAGATTTCAGCAGGTGCTACCTTAGTTATTTCATACGTGGGTTATAAAACACAGGAAATTAAAGTAGGGAACCAACAAAAACTGTCTATCACGGTCGAAGCAGATAATAAACTACTGGACGAAGTGGTAGTAGTGGGCTATGGTGTAGTAAAGAAATCAGACCTTACCGGTTCTGTAGGTAGTGTAAAATCAGAGACGATTTCTGCTAAAGGTGCAACATCAGTTGTCGAAAGTCTGCAAGGGCAAGTTGCTGGAGTGAATATCTCACAGTCTTCTAGCCGTGCCGGTGACGGATTCAATATTCAGATTCGAGGTAAAAGTTCATTAAATGGCGGCAATCCATTATATGTAATCGATGGAGTAGTTTGTGAAAATATGGATTTTCTAAATCCGATGGATATTGAAAAAGTGGACATTTTGAAAGATGCTTCATCTACCGCCATCTATGGTTCACGGGCCACAAATGGTGTAGTGATGATTACCACCAAAAAGGGAGACAAAGATGTAGCCAAGACTACAATCAGCTATGATGGATATTATGGTGTAAAAACCAAAGCCAATATGCCGGACTTTATGGAAGGAGATGATTTCATGAAATTCCGTTTCTCCCGTTATCTGGTTTCATCTATGGATGCCTCTTCGGGAATGACTAACTGGGAAATGACTGATGCCAATTTCCTGAACTTCTGGGGAAATGGCAGTCAAATAGTGAAAGATATGTATCTCAATAATAATTATACCGATTGGGTAGATATCGTAACCCGTAACGGCTCACAACAGAATCATTTCATCAATATCTCGGGAAATGCAAAAAATATAACCTACCGCGTAGGACTAGGGTATCAAAATGAGGAAGGAATCATGTATGACGGTTATGAACGCTGGAATATAAAAGGAGCAGTAGATCATAAGATTTCAGATAAAATCTCAGCCGGATTCTCCACAAATATGGCAACAGCATCCAAAGAGAGTGGTAGCAACTACTCTATTTTGGAAGGGTTCCGTATGACCCCTAATATGCCATGCTATTATTGGGAAGGGGAAAAGGCAGGACAATTAATTTCACAACCAGGTAAAGATGCCGCCATCTATCCCAATGGTGGTGGTCCGACTTCCTCCATCAATCCAGTGGTGGACCGTTTGAACTCAAAAGACGATACACGTTCTTATGATGTGATGGCAAACATTTATTTGCAATACAGCCCCGTTAAAGAAATAATTCTTAAAACTACTTTCTCCCCATGTATACCAAAACCCATCGTGGTACATTCTATAACGGAGAAACCCAACTTCGTTCTGGAAAAACAAACATGGCCGAAAACTATAATGATGAAATATTCTCGTATACTTGGGATACGCAAGCCAATTACATCAAGAATTTTGGAGATCATAGTCTGAATGCCTTGGCCTTATTCAGTGTCTATGAACAAAAATTACAAGGCGACTATATCAATGTAGTGGATATGCCATTTGATGTAGACTGGCATAATCTTGGTTCAGGCACTGTACAAAGTCAGTCTAGCTATTATAAAAAAAATCTCCATGTTATCTTATGTAGCCCGTATCAACTATGCCTACAAAGGCAAATACATGCTGACTGTATCTTCACGTTGGGACGGCAGTTCCAAATTCCAAAAAGACAATCGTTGGGGGATGTTCCCCTCAGCTGCCTTGGCATGGCGCATTTCCGATGAAGATTTTATGGGATTTGCCAGCAAATGGTTAAGCAATTTAAAACTCCGTGCCAGTTTTGGCGTTACCGGTAATAATGCCGGTGTAGGGCCTTATGACACACAAGCTTTGGCAAATATTAAATATTACTATAATTACGGATCGTCTGTTGCCAACGGTTATGGTTATACCATGACGAACGCCGACCTGACTTGGGAGAAGACAACCGAAATCAACCTCGGTCTTGACTTCGGTTTCTTGAATAATCGTATCAATGGATCTATCGATATCTACAACAAAGATTCCAAAGATCTCTTGATGGAGATGGAAACTCCATTTGAACTAGGTTCCTATACCGGCTCTATTGTAAGTAATGTGGGTAAGGTGAACAATAAGGGTATGGAAATCCAACTGAATACCATCAACGTAAAGAATAAAGATTGGAACTGGGAGACAACCTTCTCTTTTGCGCGTAACATTAACTCTATCAAAGAATTGAATGGTACCAAAGAAGACTTAGTGGGTAACAAATGGTTTATCAATCACCCTATAGACGTAGTCTACGGCTATAAATACACCGGAATCTGTACTCGAGAAGAAGCGCAAGCTTATGCCCAAGACCCGAAAATGAAAACCAAATTCTATGAAGGCGAGATGAAAATCTATGATAAGGATGGCAATGGTACTATTGATGCCAATGACAAAATGATCCTCGGACATTGTGCTCCGACCTGGACCGGCAGTTTCACTTCTAACCTGTCATACAAGAATATTGATTTCTCTTTCAGTATTTACACTAGTCAGGGAGGAATGGTATACTCTCCCTTCATGGCCGAATTCGTAGACTATGGACAGCGTGGCATGAATCGTCTGAACATGGATTATTATATACCGCAAGGTGCTCCGATACTAGGTGCTGATGGCTCTATAGCCTATCAGGAAGCCACTCATTACGGTAGTTATCCCTTCCCAACCAATGGTGGAAACGGTAAAGGAGGCGGTGCATACTGGCAAAGTGGTGCCAATGAGGACCGGGCACAAAATTTCGTTGATAACTCATATGTCCGAGTCAAAAAACATTACTCTTGGCTATACTTTTCCACAGAAATGGATTTCAAAACTTCATATTTCCAACTTAAGAATCTACGCCAATGTATTAAACCCCTTCACTTTCACAAGTTATGAAGGATTCGATCCAGAATGGGCTGATGCACAAGTAGGTGACGGTACCGGTGGTGTCAGTTCAAGAACTTATCAAGTTGGTATAAATTTAAAATTCTAAAATTAAATGATTATGAAAAAAATATATTTCATTATGGCATTAGGATTGGCAACTCTCTCAGGATGTTCGGATTTTCTTGACCAAAACAACAAATCTAATGTTCCATCAGCTGAATTTTATCAGACTTCGGCAGGATTCGCCAGTTTAACTAACAGCGCTTACTCCACACTGCGAGAGCTTTATAATGCCCAACCGCAATTATTCGTAGCGGGAACAGACCTGTATGCAGACGGAAAGTCACAGGGAGAAGTCATGAGCCAATATACCTTCACTGCAGATGAAGGCATTATAAAAAATTTCTATGTAAGTTGTTTTAAAGGTATTCAGCTAGCCAATAGCGTTATATCTTATGGAGACATAACGGAAGATTCCAGTGTACGACTGCAATATGTGGACGAAGCACGTTTTATCCGTGCATGGTATTATTTCCAACTAGTGCAACAGTTCGGGCCTGTAGCTTTGAACAAACAAATGTTTGACCATGCCGAAATGAGTCATGAACGTGCCAGTCTTGCAGATGTTTATAAGTTCATCATTGAAGAGTTTGAGTATCTAGCCTCTTCCGAATCCCATTTAATGGAACGTGCCAACTCCGGTGTAGGACGTGCCAATAAACGCGCAGCAACCTTTTACTTAGCCAAAACCTATCTGACTCGTGGATGGCTAGATGGCACTGATTACGAAGCCCAAGAAGAAAATATAGCTCAAAATTCAGACTTCGCAAATGCAGCTAAGTATGCCTTGGAAGCAATTAATGGCGAAATTCCTTTCCTCTCCATAGAAGAAGCTTTTTGACGTAGAAAATGAAGAAAACAATGAAATATTCTGGAGCATACAGTTTAATTCGGCTGCTGTAGAAGATCCCGTAAAAGACGGTTCCTACCAACAAGCCCAATTCGGAGCTTATTTAGGTGGTTCCGAAAAACCAAGAAATAAGGCAATTGACGGTTGCTTTGCTCCTTCACTACGTCTACAGCAAATGTATAGTCGGGGTGATGCACGGTTGGAACAAACTTTTATGTTAGAATTCCATACCAGTTATTTCGACTATTACTCAGCACCGACTAGTTCTTCTATCATTTATTATTATGCTCCAGCATGGGCTACAGATGAAGATATCGCTGCCTGGAAAGCAGACGATCCTTATGGAATTAAAAAGAATACACTGGTAAGCAAAACAATAGCAGACGGTGGTATTGCTCCATCCAACGGTGCCCCAGCCACATACAAAGACCGTCGTTCACAAGACTACGGCAATGCTTGTATCAAGAAATTTGATGATTATTCAGAAACTTCTATTGCTAACCGTAATTCTACTTGCAGCATGCATGATGTGGTAGTAGCGCGCTTAGGAGAAACCTATCTGATTGCCGCCGAAGCCTATTTAAAAATGGGTAAAACAGAAGAGGCTGCACAAATGATCAATAAACTTCGTCAACGTCCGGGAACTATTCGTAAAGGATACACAACAGAAATGACTGTCACCAGCAACGATATTAATATTGATTTTATTCTTGATGAACGTGCTCGTGAATTAGCTGGAGAATATGTCCGTTGGACAGATTTGAAGCGTACTCACACTTTAGTGGAATATGCCACAAAATATAATGAAGACGGCATAAAAGAATCTGCTATGATAGGCCCTGATGGTAAATACAAGATTCTTCGTCCTATTCCACAAGCTGCCATTGATTTGAATCAAGCTAAAGTGACACAAAACCCTGGTTATTAAGTTAAAAAACATGCTGATGAAAAATTTTTTACTTATTCTTCTATACTTTATAAATAATGTATTAGTCTTGTCAGCTCAAGGTACTCCCGGTAAATGGGGAGATCAGGGCAATGGAACATACATAAATCCGATTTTAAATGCTGACTACTCTGACCCGGACGTTATCCGGGTCAGAGATAAATATTACATGATAGCTTCCGACTTTCATTTTCTAGGAATGCAAGTATTGGAATCTTCAGATATGATCAATTGGAAACTGATTTCCCAAATCTATCACCATTTTGATTTTCCCGGCTGGGATAACAACCAACAATATGCAGGAGGTTCATGGGCACCCTCAATTCGTTACCATGATAACAAATTCTGGGTCTTTTTCTGTACTCCCAAAGAAGGATTATTCATGTCAAATGCTGTCAATCCTTCAGGTCCTTGGAGCCCTTTACATTTAGTTAAGAAAGTAGAAAAATGGGAAGACCCTTGCCCCTTTTGGGATGAAGATGGTCAAGCATACCTAGGCCGGAGCCGTCATGGAGCCGGGCCTATCATTATTCATAAAATGAGTGCAGACGGTACACGTCTACTTGATGAAGGAATGACCGTATACACTGGACCTGTAGCCGAAGGAACAAAAATTTTCAAAAAAGATGGTTACTATTATCTCTCTATTCCGGAAGGAGGAGTAGGTACGGGATGGCAGACTATCCTCCGCTCAAAAAATATATATGGTCCTTATGAAAAGAAAGTAGTATTGGAACAAGGAAGTACTACGATAAACGGCCCTCATCAAGGAGCCATTGTCGATACTCCGGATGATCAATGGGCTTTTTTTCATTTCCAACATCATCATGCCTTAGGCCGTGTAGTTCATCTTCAGCCCATGCATTGGGAAAACGATTGGCCCGTTATCGGAGTAGACTTTGATAGAAATGGAATAGGAGAACCTGTATATGTATGCCAGAAACCCATTGAAAGCAAAACCATATTCGCTCCGCAAACAGATGATGATTTCTCTACCCCCAACCTATCACTGCAATGGCAGTTTAATCATAATCCGACAGACCACGCATGGTCCTTATCGGCACATCCAGGTTCACTCACTCTGAAAGCATTGAAATCTTCAACCTTCAGATTGGCACGCAACACCCTGACACAAAAGATTATGGGGAATATAAGTGAAGCTACAATAGCTATGGATTTTACAGAAATAGCTGATGGGCAACGATGCGGATTAGCTTGCATGGGAAAAATAAATAATGTTCTAGGTATCAAGATGGAGAAAGGACAAAAGTATCTGTACACATCCAATGATACAACAGAAATAAGTACAACTTTCCCAAACGGAAACCAAATTTATCTACGTGTATCTATCGACATGACCAATCAGAAGTTCCAATACTTCTACAGTACAGATAATATACGTTTTATTCCTTATGGAACTTCCTTTTTATTCCATTCGGTTTTTGGAAAGGCGCCCGCATTGCACTATATTGTTACAACAAAGAACAGGAAGCAGGAACAGCTTCATTCCAATGGTTCAAATACAAACATGACGGACCTCAAAATAAAATAGACAATGCAGCCGAACAGATTATTTCCAATATAGCGCGTACTTCATTTCCGCATAAGAAAATAAAAGTGATCTGCCCTGATTCCGCTTCCAACCAAAAAGGTCATTCACGCCAGTTAATACAGCGAGCAATAGACTCTTGTTCTTTGGCAGGCGGAGGACACGTTATAATTTCGAAAGGAATCTATTATTTAAAGGGAAATCTAGTACTGAAAAGTGATGTCAATTTACATTTAGAGAAAGACGCCTATCTACTTTCGGTAAGGCTGATGACTTTCTTCCTGAAGTATGGACACGTTGGGAAGGTACGGAACTATATGGACATTCTCCCATGATTTATGCCAAACATGCCACTAATATAGCCATTACAGGACAAGGTACCATAGACGCCCAAGGAGGACGGGAATTTGCTTCATGGTCTCAGATAGAGGTATCAGACAGAAATCGTCTGCGTAAAATGGGAGAAAAACTAATCCCTGTCACAGAAAGGATCTTTGGGAAAGGTACTATACTACGTCCCTCTTGCATACAATTCATGGGATGTTCTCGCATTTTAGTAGAAGGTATCACCATTAAGAATTCTCCTTTCTGGACTATTCATCCTGTATACTGTGACAATGTAATAGTACGAAGCATCACCATTGACAGTCACTATCCTAATAATGATGGATGTGATCCTGAATCAACTTCCAATGTATTAATAGAAAAATGCATTTTCCGCACGGGAGATGATGCCATAGCTATCAAAGCAGGCCGTGACGCCGACGGCCGTGAAATAGGACGCCCTTCAAAAAACATCGTCATACGTAATTGTCTGTTCCAGTCTGAATGCAATGGTTTATGTATCGGCAGTGAAATGTCAGGCGGCGTGGAAAACGTATATATGGATAATATACAAATCGGAACAGTAAAGAATGCCCTTTATTTTAAATCCAACCGTGACAGAGGAGGATATATTCGTAATATACAAGTCAGCAATATTACTATAGAACGCTCAAAAGGAGCCATTCTCCGTTTTGAAACCAATTATTTCGGTTTTCGAGGTGGCAGACATGCTTCTCAATATGAGAATTTCCGCATCAGTAATGTAAAAGCTGATTGTTCCGACCACTATGCAATCTTTATGGATGGATATGAAGAAAAGCCCATAAGAAATATCGAAATAGAGCATTTCCATGTACGAAAAGCTGCTTATCCTTATTACTTAAAGTGTGCGGAAAATATCCGCCTTAAAGACACTTCCGTGAATGGAAGAAACTTGCCGGAATATCCGGAAAAGCACAAAAAACGTGTAACACTGGATATATACTAATTATGCACAAAGCCCCGACTTTCACAAGCAGGGGCTTTGTGCGTAAAAGAAAGAAGGGGTGCATTTTGACACACCTTCAAAGAATAGGAACCGGACATGTGAAAACCGCATCCGGATATGTCAGCGAAAATGCACGGTACAGAGTTGTCAGGCGTGAAGGCTGTCCCCTGCGATGCCGCTGTTTTAAAGCAAAAGGAAACAGGACGATAGAACTGAATCACAGGCTCAGAAAATACAGGCAGAATGCCAAAGAGCTGCTCTGCTCCGAGGAAGGACTGAAGCACAGAGGACAGAGCTGTATAGAGCCGGAAGCCGTGTTCGAACAAATGAAATACAATATGAACTACAAACGTTTCCGCCATTTTGGTAAGGATAAGGTCTTCATGGACTTTGCTTTCTTTGCCGTTGCCTTCAATATAAAAAAGATGTGTGCAAAAATGGCTAAAGAAGGTATAGATTGGCTGATTAAACGGTTTTACGAGCTTACAGTAGCTATATTTAGATGTTGCGAACACATATCAAAATATTGCAGCTTAAAGAAAATGCACCGAGTTGTATAGTAATGAATAAAAAAGAAGGTGCATCGTGCATTACGACACACCTCCATCTAAATGAAATTCTATTCCAGACACTCATCAAGTTCACGTATCAACTCTTCTTTATCAAGATGTCGCCCGATAAAAACTATTTTCTGCATACGATCTCCATATTTATCATCCCAATCCCGCAATAAGCCCGGTTCCTGACGCATTACCTCTATCAGTTCTTCTTCAGGTGCCGTAGCATACCATAAACCGGCTTCCTTCAACTTTTTCTGCACACCGGCCTGTTCAAAAAGAAAAGACATATCACGATTATTGCTGAAATAACAGACTCCTTTTGCTCGAATAATATTACGACTCCACTGGGTGGATACAAAACGATCAAATTTATGGATATCAAAAGCCGGACGACGATAATACACAAAAGTACTGATGCCATATTCATCCACTTCACTACCTTCATGATGATGATGGTGTGCATGCTCCTCCGCTTCTTTTTTCTGCTCTTCCGTAAGGGCACTCTCTATTCCACGTATCCAACCGGCAGAAGTGGCAGTACGTTCAAAGTCAAATGCTTCAGTATAGATTATCTTATCCAAATCTGCATCAGCATAATCACATTCTATTATTTCAGCTGCAGGTTGCAATGTACGGATAATCTGTTTGATACGTTCCAATTCGTCACGTTTCACTTCCGAGGCCTTATTCAACAATACAACATTACAAAATTCAATCTGTTGAATAATCAAATTTTCAATATCCTCTTCGTCAATACCCTTACAGGTCAAATCGTTGCCACAAGAAAACTCACTTTGCAGACGCAAGGCATCTACCACAGTCACAATACAATCCAAACGACATCCCCCGTACGTATTCCCCATACTTGAAATAGAACAAATAGTCTGTGCGATAGGAGCTGGTTCACAAACCCCACTTGCCTCAATCACAATGTAATCAAAACGCTCCTGCTTCATAATATCATCTATCTGCTCCACCAAATCCATCTTCAAAGTACAACAGATACAACCGTTCTGAAGTGCTACCAAGCTTTCGTCTTTCTTTCCTACAATCCCCCCCTTCTGTATGAGGTCGGCATCAATATTCACCTCACCGATATCATTGACAATAACCGCAAACTTAATACCACGTTTATTAGAAAGAATATGGTTCACTAATGTCGTTTTTCCACTGCCCAGATAACCGGTCAAAAAGCAGTATAGGAATTTCTTTTACTCTCATATAAAATTCAATATTACTTTCACAAAGGTATAGAATGATTAATTTCCAAACAATAGAAAACATCTTTTTATACCTTATAAACAAAAAAGACTCTTTACATACCCCCAGCTAGAATCCATTAAAACTCAATTCGCAGTGCAACATTTTTCAAAAAATGCTTTAAATATTCCAAGAGTATAACTATATTTCGCAAAACAAATTTATAATAACAATGAGAAACAAATTAGCACAAAAAATCAAATTAGGCGCAGCCTTGTTATTAATGGCGGGAACTTCAGCCTTCGCACAAACCTCCAATCAAATTTATACACCTACTCCTGAAAATATAAAAGCACGGCAGGAATTTCAAGATAATAAATTCGGTATATTCCTTCATTGGGGCATTTACAGTATGACCGCCCAAGGAGAATGGTATATGAACACTCACAACATCAACCGTAATGAATACGCCAAACTGGCATCCGGATTCTATCCTTCGCGCTTCGATGCTGCCGAATGGGTTTCCGCCATCAAAACCTCCGGAGCCAAATATATCTGTATTACCAGTAGACACCATGACAGTTTCTCAATGTTTGATACAAAAGAATCCGATTTTAATATCGTAGATGCCACCCCTTTCAAACGAGACATACTAAAAGAACTGGCAGAAGAATGTCAAAAACAAGGCATCAAACTCCATTTTTATTATTCGCATTTGGATTGGTTTCGTGACGACTATCCGGAAGGAAACACCGGACATGGAACAGGACGTCCCAAAGGACATGGAAACTGGGCAAGTTACTACAAGTTTATGAATAAACAGCTGACCGAACTTTTGACTAACTATGGTCCTGTCGGTGCCATTTGGTTTGATGGTATTTGGGATCAACCTACCAACTTCAATTGGCAACTGGAAGAACAATACGCATTAATTCATAAACTGCAACCATCCTGTCTAATAGGTAACAATCATCACCGAACTCCTTATGCAGGAGAAGATTTCCAAATGTTCGAACGTGATTTGCCCGGTGAAAACAAAGCCGGTTTTTCAGCAGGACAAGGAATAAGTGAACTCCCTTTAGAAACTTGTGAAACAATGAACGGAATGTGGGGCTACAGAATTGAAGACCAAAATTACAAATCCCCTAAAGAGTTGATACACTATTTGGTTAAGGCAGCTGGAAAAATGCAAATTTGCTAATGAATATTGGACCTCAACCCAACGGAGAATTACCTGCTACAGCTGTAGAACATCTAAAACAGGTGGGTAAATGGATGAATCAATATGGAGAAACGATTTATGGAACCCGTGGTGGTGATGTAGTTCCTCATACATGGGGGTATCAACTCGCAAAGGTGACCGTTTATTCATCCATATACTAGATTTGCAGGATGATGCACTTTATATACCTCTGAAGGCAAAAGTAAAGAAAGCAATACAGTTCATTTCCAAAACTCCACTTTCTTTCAAACAGGAGAAAGACGGCATATTTATAAAACTGCCTCAAGTACCTGATGACATAGATTATGTAATAGAATTAGTCATTAAACAATAAAATAGCATTCATCTTTAAACAAGTGTCTTTACGTGAAAAACAAGAATATCTTTAGAAAAAGAGAGAAAATGTATTCTACAAAAATCAGAAAAGAAACATGAGTAAGCTACATACATTACTCTTCTAAAATTCGTCCTTGGATTATGAAAACCCAAGGACGAATCACTCTTAGTTTGTGGAGCTGGAGGGAGTCGAACCCTCGTCCAAACAAGGAAGCCATACGCTTTCTACATGCTTATCTTCGCCTAAATTTTCGAGTATAAGCAGGACCGAAGCCACCAACTTATACCTTATCCTCTAAATTTTCGTAAGAGACACGAGGCGGATCTCTAACTATTCCCGATTTTACTGCACCACTTGATCAAACGCTTCGGAACAAGAGCTTTTGAGTGATGTCTCGTTTCCACCACTTTGGCAGAAATAAAGCTAATCTACTATGATTCGATTAAGCAGCAAGAGCATAATTTTCGTTGCCAGATAAAATTTTGAAAACTGGGATTATAGTGCCAATCAACCACGCACTGCATGCTTACATACCACTTAGCCACGCTGTCAAATCCAGTCAACCCCGTACTGGTAACTCATAAAGAGATTACAAATATACACACACTTCTGTTAATATCCAATTATTTATTCATTTATTTATAGCATTTTAATGAGAACAATGTATCTTTGAAAATAATTTTTCTAATCCTAACAGATCAGACAATATGAACAAAAAATTAATGGTATTGTGTATGAGCAGTATGATACTGGGAGGCTGTATACCCTCTCCCAAGAAACAAACGGAAGCAATTACAGTTGAAGAAAATCCGAATATGATGTATATGTTGGTAGGCAGTTATGCAACTCCGGAGGAAGAAGGTATCAAGGTTTATAACTTTGATGAACAAAATGGCAACTCACAATATATCAGCGGAATAAAAGGAATATCCAACCCATCTTTCCTCATTCCTTCGGCTGATGGAGAAAGAATATATGCTGTAGGGGAGGATTCCGGAAAAAGTTCTACCGCCAATGCCATCAAATTCGATAAAGAACAAAAGAAACTAACTTTGCTTAATTCTCAACCCACTGACGGCGGTGCACCTTGTTATATAACTCTCAGCCCGTCGGAAAAATTTGTCCTGACAGCAAATTATATAGGAGGTAGCATTACCGTTTTCCCACTAGATAAAGACGGCAAATTAAAATCCGAAACACGCCTTATTTCCTTTACAGGAAATAGTCTTGACAAAGAGAGACAAACACAGCCACATTTACATTGTATAGAATTCACTCCAGACCATAAATATCTACTTGCCAGTGATTTAGGAACAGACCAGATTCATGTATTTCCTGTTAGTGAGAATGTAACTGATGGTGTATCCCATTCCTTGCTGAATGAATCCGAAGAATTTAATATAAAAGTAGAATCAGGATCAGGACCACGCCACATTTGTTTCCATCCGAACCAAAAATTCGCTTATCTGATTAATGAAATCTCAGGAAAAGTTATAGCTTTCTCTTACGACAAAGGAAAATTAAACGCCATACAATATATAGAAGCTGACACAGTGGGTGCCAAAGGTAGCGGAGATATTCACATTTCACCTGATGGAAAATTTCTATATGCATCCAACCGCTTAAAAGCAGACGGTATCGCTATTTTCTCCATAAATCAGGAAGAAGGAACATTAACAAAGACAGGTTATCAGCTGACTGGTATCCATCCACGTAATTTTATTATCAGCCGGAACGGACGATACCTGTTAGTGGCCTGCAGAGACAGCAACTCCATACAAGTATTTGAAAGAGATTCCCAAACAGGACTACTGAAAGACACAGGCAAAACAATAAAAACCAATAAACCTGTATGCCTGAAGTTTACCTTTTAAACAGGGAACATTGTTTTTAATAAAATAAACTGCTGCTTTCGTTGTATGTATTGGAAACAGCAGTTTATTTTATCAAAAACAAAACGAATCTTTATACATAAGTTTCCAAGAACTTAACATGACCTTCCACAGTCACTTTCACCTCTTTTGTTGTGGCAGGGAAAAGGATAGATTCACCGGCTTGCAATTCCAATGAGTTACCATCCCCATCAGTTACCGTACATGTACCTTCCATGCAAATATAAATTACAAACGAATCAAGTTCACTATAATCTATCGTCATATTTTCAGTCAAATCATAAACAGAAGTAGTGAAATACGGACAGGTAACCAACTCGACAGATTCATTCTGTTTCGGAGTATAATGAGTACGATAATCCTCTTCTACAGAATAATCTATGGCATCTTTTGACAATTCTGTATGCAACTCACGAGTATTGCCATTTTTATCCTTACGATTGAAATCATAAATTCGATAAGTCACATTCGAGGTCTGCTGAATCTCAGCAATAAAGCATCCGGCTCCAATACTATGGATACGTCCTGCAGGCAAGAAAAACACATCACCCGGTTGTACGGCATAATCAGCCAATGCATCACAAATAGTATTATCAGCAATCATTGCAGCATATTCATCGGGAGTAATTTTTTACTTAATCCCGAACGCAGATGTGCTTTCCCCGGCATTGTCAATAACATACCACATTTCGGTCTTGCCCATCGAATTATGACGCTTCTTTGCCAGTTCATCATCCGGATGCACTTGTATAGAGAGGTCGTCACAAGCATCAATGAATTTGATCAACAAGGGAAAATTATCGCCAAAACGCTGATAATTACTTTCTCCTACCAAAGAACCTTTATATTCTTTTACCAACTGGCTCAAATTTTTGCCGGCTTGAGTTCCATTAGCAACAACAGACTCATCGCCTGGGACATTAGAGATTTCCCAACTTTCACCAACCTGAGGCTGTTCAATATTCAGATGTTTGAACGGAATAATCTTTTCTCCACCCCAAATGGTGGATTTCAGAATGGGGTTAAATTTAAATGGATACATAGGTGTATTAATTAATAGTTTCTAGGTTTGGATACAAAAATAAGGGAATTCTATGACTTTACCGCATAGAATCCCCTAAAATTAACAGCTATGTGTGTATATTCAAAGGTGTATTAGTAGTCTGTATTATTAGGATCGAAATTAGTCCAGCCATCCAACCAATTATCATCTGTTCCAAACGCTCCGATATATTCTACTGTCTCAAAACCGCTGCTCAACAGTGCGTCATTAAATGAAGCGGCTGTCAACACAGGGCTATCTGCATCCGGCATATAATTAACACCGATATTACGCCCGTCCTTGAATTTCAACTCATTGACATCAGTCAATACTTTATTTCCTTTCTGAGTCTTGAAAAAAGTAGAAGAATAAGACTCTTGTCCAGCATCAATGATTTGCTTGTTCACGGCATCATAAAGCACATCATCATATACTTTGTTAGCATCAGAACCGACCACCGTCATACCTGCAAACCAAATATTCTCCAACTTTATGTTTCCTGCCTTCGCCATCTCAACTGTATTACCTTTCTCACCATCAATAATTAAACCGACAGGATACCCTACAGCTACTGAATTAAAGCAATTCAAACGACTGGAACGCCGGATCTGCATAGCAGACTGAAACTTACCTAAAGCTGAACCATTATTAGGATTGAAGCTACCGCCCGTAATATAGCTCTCATTATTAACAAAGTTGGCATCACGCCCCAACGGTCCGATAAAAGTGACATTACTAAATACGGCTGTCGTATAGGGTTCTATCAATGAGGCGTCTCCACAATTATCCGACTCAAAACCATTAGACTGAGAAGTATCTGCGATTCTCGGATCACGGATTGAAAGACAATATTGGACCTTACCGGAGAAGCCATTATCTGTATCAAACTCATCGTCCCATCCATTATAAGCCACTAGATATTTACAATTTACATTACCTCCAAACCATTCGTAAGAGTCGTCATTGGAATATGAAACCTGTAAATGATCAATGGTAGTTCCACTACCTACAGATCCAAAAGTTATACCATTAATTTCCTTATCTTTTTGAAAAGGATAACCAGCAAATTCCACACGTACATATCTCAATATACCTGAATTGTCAGCATCATCATTTCCTCCATGTTTAGTACGTGGACCTCCTTCAATCTGCTGGTTCAACACTCCCTGATTATTCTTGGCATTACCACAAATAATCAATCCCCCCCAATCTCCCGGTTTACGCTGGCCTTTAGGCTGTTCAGAGGTAAAAACAATCGGAGCGTCTTTAGTACCCTCGGCTATTAGTTTGCCGCCCGGTTCTACAATCAAGGCAGCCTGTGTATCTTTATCCCCTTTGATAACAGTCCCCGGTTCGATGGTCAATACCGACCCAGTTCCCACATAAATCCATCCTTTCATCAGGTAAGTTCCTTTGGACAAAGTCTGTGTACCCTTAAAAATAAACTCCTGATCTCCATTTCCTATCACGGTACCTTTGGCATTCTCTGTTTTATCATCATCAAATAACAAGTGGTCACATGTTTTAATAGCCCCCTCAGCCCCCCATACATAAGGAGCTTCGGCATTTCCACCGTTGCCATTACCGTTTCCTGTATCAGTTTCCGGATCATCACTGCTACAAGCAACCATTCCCCCAGCATTATTGCTGAGAATACGTAAATCATAAACTTGTCAGTTCTCATTTCCATTTGTTTATTGGTTAATAATGAAAGATTCATTCTATTTTAAAACGTATAGTTAATGTTCAAATTGAAATTACGCCCTGATTTGTATTGACGAGTAATTTGCTCCACTTTTCCATGTCTAGTTTCTTCAAATTGCTTGAAAGAAACTTTCTCCGCCAACAAATCGCGTACAGCAACCTTTATTTCCAGATTACCAATTTTTTTCGAAACACTTAAATCTACTGCATTACGGGGCATTTCATAAGAATCGGGTACTCTGACTTCATTGTCTGCGGTTCCCAAACTACGGCCTACACCAATAATACGTTTACCGATACGGTTATAAAGCAATGCAGCATTCCATCCGCTATCGGCATGTTGATAGAAGAAACCGGCATTAATCAAATATGGAGATTGACCTTGCATCGGACGGTCCTTCTCTTTGGCTCCCGGCTCAAATTTCACTTTACTTTTAATTAAAGCCCCGTTCAGACTAAGACTAAAATTACGCATACCTATAAAATCCAGATTTTTGCGTATATCCACTTCTACTCCATAATTATCCGCTCCTTTGGCATTGACATACGAATAGATAAGGTCTGTACCTCCGGATACAGTATAAGTCCATTCAATAGGATTCTTAAACCTTTTATAGAAAAGAGAAACAGAAATCAGCTCTCCACTGCTGGGATAAAACTCATAACCAAAATCTAAATTATCAATATAAGCAGGCTTTAAATTATAATTACCTTGTACATTGCTGGCAAGATCAAAATCATAATATACAGAAGAAGAAACCTCCCGAAATTCCGGACGATTCACAGTACGTCCATAAGATAAACGGAACTGATGCTTATCATTCAAACGATAAGCCGCATTTACAGACGGGAAAAAGTCATCATACGTGTAAAAACACACTAGTGGGGCTTTCCTCGTTTTTCTGTGTATGGCTAACCAACTCCATTCTATTATATTCAAAACGAACTCCTGCGTATACATTCAATTTGCCCAACGGAAGATTACCCCTACATAACCAGCACTCAAGAGATTATTGCCTTCGTAATTATTGCGCCAATCCACTTGTTCCAATAAATAAAGTCCATTCTCCCCATAATTCTTCTCTTGTAATAATTCATTAGGGACATTCATTACTTTATAAGCACCCGGCAAACCATTTTTCCAACTATAGATAAAAAAAACGGGTATTATATTCACGAGCACGATGCTCCGTGTAAGCTCCAACCTTCAGGCTAGGAGTAAAAATCCCGAAAGAGAAATCGTGCTGATAATTGATGTTAGCCGACAAAATATGTTCATCCAATCGGGAAAACTCCCGATTAATCTCATTCAAGTTCTCTACTTCCAACTGATTGGTCTCCTCATTGAGTACGGTAGTATATCGACGGCGGTCCGGCATATTCCGATTGGCATAAGAATATCCAGCACTCCAATCCAACTTATCGGTATTACCCAATGTATGCTTCCCCGTAAATTGACCATTATAAGTGGTACGACTCTGATAATAATATTCCGCACTCTCTTCATAATCACTTTGTGCATCTGTTCCCTTACGGTAAGTATAGCGGTCTTTCCCTAATTGATTAAAAATATTCTTAAACTCATAGCGACTGTTACCACTGGCAGGTATATAAGTAAAATTCAGCATAGTTCCTATACGAACACTATGATTATATTGGTCATCTATACTTTTACGTAAATAATTAGAACAATCGTGAGTCATATCATAAGCACCAAACAAATTGTTATCCATATCCAGATATGTCCTATAGCTATTGCTATAGTTCACTGTTCCTAATATAGCCAAAGTACGTCCGCTACTATCCACCCAGCGACGGCTGAAATTCATATTCAGGCTAAGATCTGCCAAGGGCCTACGATCTTTAACGGTCCAGTCATTATTTAACCCATTATTTAATAAATCATAGCCATTGTTCATCGGACTAAGCACAGCATTGATTCCACCTTTCAAGCTACGAAAGCCATTATCGAAACCTAGAAAATCTGTGCCACTTCCTTTATTATACAGAAACTTTTTTAAAATGAGTCTGATCATTTAAACTAGTTCCAACCGAAATAGTAAACAGATTACTGCTAGGAACATCTTTGGTATTCACTAAAATAAAACCACCACTGAAATCAGCCGGATATTCCGGTGCAGGCGATTTCACTACCAACATATTATCCAACTGCGACGATGGAATAATATCGAAAGAGAAAGCACGCGCATCGGCTTCAGAACTAGGTACGGCACTATTATTAATCCACACATTATTATACCGTTGTGAAAGCCCACGTACCATAACGAATTTCTCCTCAATTATACTGATACCCGGTACACGGCGAATCACTTCCGAAGCATCTTTATCTTGCGTCTTGGTAATCTGCTGGGCAGAAACTCCCGTTTGCATAACCAAGCTAGTACGTTGTTGGGTAATAATAGCATTCTCCGTATTCTTTTTAGCATCCGCTACAACCACAACTTCTCCTAATTGTTGATTATCCTGTTCTAGTTCTACTTTTATTTCGAACATGCCGTTTATTGTAACCTCAACAGTCTGTGTACAATAAGACACATAAGATATAATAAGCTTGTACGTTCCATTTCTTAATCCCGCAAGTTCGAAATTACCATCCACATCAGTAATAGTTCCTGTATTTGTACCACTTAACTGTACAGCAGCACCAATAAGTGGCTCTTTAGTCGCTTTATCTGTTACAGTTCCTCTCAAAGCAGCCGCCTGTACAGTCAATACCAACATCAAGAGAATTATCATAAGGCTAATGCCTTTCATCTGAGCTTTCATCATACTTTTACCTTGTTATTTTTCCGATGGCAAAGATCAGATAAAAGCATTACATGTATAATACATCTGCATGATACTCCTTTTGCGTATTTATTTCAATGACGTTTCATTGCATTTTGTTGAAAAAGCTCCTACCTTTACAAATAAATTGTAAAATAGAAAAAGAATATGAGAAGTTTTGCATCTGACAATAATTCAGTGTACATCCCCGCATCATGGAAGCGTTAATGAAGGCCAATAACGGACATGCACTTGGCTATGGAGATGATCCATGGACAGAAGAAGCCGCCCACAAAGTGAAAGAACAATTTTCACGTCCATGTGAAGCACTGTTTGTTTTTAATGGCACAGGCAGTAATACTATGGCGCTGCAAATAATGACCCGTCCTTACCATATTATCTTCTGTGCCGACACAGCTCACATTGCTGTAGATGAATGTGGTGCCCCCAGTAAAGCGACTGGCTGTTTCATGCGCACAATTCCTACTCCGGATGGCAAACTGACTCCGGAATTACTAAAACCATTTATGGTTAACTTTGGTATAGAACACCATTCTCAGCCCGGAGCAATTTACCTAAGTCAATGTAGTGAATTAGGAACAATTTATAAACCAGAAGAAATATGCACATTGACAGAATTTGCACACCGGCATGGACTGTTTGTGCATATGGACGGTGCCCGTATCTCTAATGCCGCGGCAGCATTGGGAATGAGTCTTGATGATATATCAGGAGCTTTGCGGAGTTGACACATTGACTTTGGGAGGAACAAAGAACGGACTGATGGGAGCCGAATGTGTAGTGATTTTCAATCAGGATTTGATAAAGGAAGCACGTTATGCCAGAAAACAATCTTGCCAATTGGCCAGCAAAATGCGTTATATCTCTTGCCAGTTCACAGCCTTCCTTGAAGATAACCTATGGTTAACATGCGCACAACATGCCAACGCAATGGCGCAACGCTTGTACAAGAAACTTTCCACAATGCCTGATATAAAGTTTACCCAAACAGTGGAGAGCAACCAATTATTCTTCATCATGCCGCATGAAAAAGAAGATAAGCTACAAGAATATTATCATTTCTACTTTTGGAACGAAACCATAGGAGAAATGAGACTTGTTACCTCTTTCGATACAACAGAAGAAGATGTCGACAAACTGATAGCTTGCATAAAGACTCTATAATCATCTCCCGGTTCTCTATCCCTGCCCCTGCCGGAGAAAAGACATGGCGGAGCCTTCCGGACAGTTCCGTGGGAAACGTATCCACACCCACGGGAAAGATAAGGCTTTTAACTAATTCCCCCAAGTTTTCAAACTGAGCCGAAAAAACGGTAGAGGCCACATTTCATGCGTGCGGATACAAAAAAAAGCCTCCGGAACTTCTTCAAGTCCGAGGCTTCAATCAAAACGGCGGCTACCTACTCTCCCACTGTGACGCAGTACCATCGGCGTGACAAGGCTTAACTTCTCTGTTCGGAATGGGAAGAGGTGGAACCCTTGTGCTATAGCCACCTGAATAAGGTTGACATATTGTTGAGCTGTTATCGTAATTTCATTCTGTAGTAAAAACCAAAGGTATACACCATCCGACATATAAGGAAAGTGAACGGGCAATTAGTAATGCTCGGCTTTGATGTCTCCATCTTTACACCTGCATCCTATCAACGTCGTAGTCTACAACGACCCTGAGAAATCTAATCTTGTGGCCGGCTTCGTACTTAGATGCTTTCAGCACTTATCCGATCCAGACTTAGATACCCGGCAATGCACCTGGCGGCACAACTGGCAAACCAGAGGTCTGTCCAACACGGTCCTCTCGTACTAGTGTCAGAGCCACGCAAATTTCATGCGCCCACGATAGATAGAGACCGAACTGTCTCACGACGTTCTGAACCCAGCTCGCGTGCCACTTTAATGGGCGAACAGCCCAACCCTTGGGACCTTCTCCAGCCCCAGGATGTGACGAGCCGACATCGAGGTGCCAAACCACTCCGTCGATATGAGCTCTTGGGAGGGATCAGCCTGTTATCCCCGGAGTACCTTTTATCCTTTGAGCGATGTCCCTTCCATACGGAAACACCGGATCACTATGCTCTAGTTTCCTACCTGATCGACTTGTCAGTCTCCCAGTCAAGCGCCCTTATGCCATTACACTCTAAGGCCGGTTACCAATCGGCCGGAGGGCACCTTTAGAAGCCTCCGTTACGCTTTTGGAGGCGACCACCCCAGTCAAACTACCCACCAATCAATGTCCCCGTTCCACGGGTTAGAATCCAAACAAATAAAGGGTCGTATTTCAACAGCGGCTCCACAAATACTGGCGTACCTGCTTCAAAGCCTCCGACCTATCCTACACATCACGTGCCCAGATTCAATGATAAGCTATAGTAAAGGTTCACGGGGTCTTTTCGTCCCATCGCGGGTAATCGGCATCTTCACCGATACTACAATTTCACTGAGCTCACGGTTGAGACAGCGTCCAGATCATTACACCATTCGTGCAGGTCGGAACTTACCCGACAAGGAATTTCGCTACCTTAGGACCGTTATAGTTACGGCCGCCGTTTACTGGGGCTTCAATTCAACGCTTCTCTTATCGATGACATCTCCTCTTAACCTTCCAGCACCGGGCAGGTGTCAGGCTGTATACTGGATCTTTCGATTTGGCACAGCCCTGTGTTTTTGTTAAACAGTTGCTGGACCGATTCTCTGCGCCCTCCCATAAAAGGGTAGGGACCCTTTATCCCGAAGTTACAGGGTCAGTTTGCCTAGTTCCTTAACCGTGAATCACTCAAGCGCCTTAGAATATTCATCCCGACTACGTGTGTCCGTTTGCGGTACGGGTACCTGCAGGATTAAGTTTAGCGGATTTTCTCGGCAGCATGCTTACGCGCACTATTGCCTTGTCCCGAAGGACGCGGCATACTATCAGGTTCGGATCTCATGGTGGATTTGCCTGCCATGATCGACTCCTACACCCTTCAACCATCTATTCCGTCAGATGGCGGCACTGTCACTACTGCGTCTCCACGTCACTCCTGAAGGTAGTAACGGAATATTAACCGTTTCTGCCATCGGCATCGCCGTTCGGCTGAGCCTTAGGACCCGACTGACCCTGATCCGATTAGCGTTGATCAGGAAACCTTAGTCTTTCGGCGAGGGGTTTCCCCCCCTTTATCGTTACTTATACCTACATTTGCTTTTCCAGACGCTCCAGAATACCTCACGGTACGCCTTCGACGCTGACTGGAATGCTCCCCTACCGATCATATAAATGATCCCACTGCTTCGGTAGACAACTTGATACCCGATTATTATCCACGCCCGACTCCTCGACTAGTGAGCTGTTACGCACTCTTTAAATGAATGGCTGCTTCCAAGCCAACATCCTAGCTGTCTTAGCAGTCAGACTTCGTTAGTTTAACTTAGCTGTCATTTCGGGACCTTAGCAGGTGGTCCGGATTCTTCTCCTCTCGGGCACGGACCTTAGCACCCATGCCCTCACTCCTGCGGTAGAACTGATGCGCATTCGGAGTTTGTCAAGACTTGATAGGCGGTGAAGCCCTCGCATCTTATCAGTCGCTCTACCTCACATCAGTAACCCGCAAGGCTGCACCTAAATGCATTTCGGGGAGTACGAGCTATCTCCAAGTTTGATTAGCCTTTCACCCCTACCCTCAGCTCATCCAGAAGCTTTTCAACGCTTATTGGTGCGGTCCTCCAGCTGGTGTTACCCAGCCTTCAACCCGCCAAGGGTAGATCACTTGGTTTCGCGTCTGCCACTGCCGACTATACGCCCTCTTCAGACTCGCTTTCGCTTCGGATACGTGTGTCGTCACACTTAACCTTGCCGGCAAAGGCAACTCGTAGGTTCATTATGCAAAAGGCACGCCGTCACTCATTAACGAGCTCCGACCGCTTGTAGGCGCACGGTTTCAGGAACTATTTCACTCTTCTGTTCGAAGTGCTTTTCACCTTTCCCTCACGGTACTGGTTCGCTATCGGTCTCTCGGGAGTATTTAGCCTTACCGGATGGTCCCGGCAGATTCACGCAGAATTCCTCGTGCTCCGCGCTACTCAGGATACTACTATGCTTCGACAACATTCGAATACGCAACTGTCATGCTCTATGGTCTTTCTTTCCAGAAAGTTCTTCTCTGATGTCTTCATGCAACGGCGTAGTCCTACAACCCCACCGATGCCGTAACATGGATGGTTTGGGCTGTTCCCCGTTCGCTCGCCACTACTGGGGGAATCATTGTTTATTTTCTTTTCCTGCAGGTACTAAGATGTTTCAGTTCCCTGCGTTAGCCTCTCAACAACGTTGGATAATACCTCTTTGCCTCAACTGCACTCAAGATATCCAGTATCAACTGCAATTTTACGGTTGAGCCGCAAACTTTCACAACTGACTTAAACATCCATCTACGCTCCCTTTAAACCCAATAAATCCGGATAACGCTCGGATCCTCCGTATTACCGCGGCTGCTGGCACGGAGTTAGCCGATCCTTATTCATAAAGTACATGCAAACGGGTATCCATACCCGACTTTATTCCTTTATAAAAGAAGTTTACAACCCATAGGGCAGTCATCCTTCACGCTACTTGGCTGGTTCAGGCTCTCGCCCATTGACCAATATTCCTCACTGCTGCCTCCCCGTAGAGTTTGGACCGTGTCTCAGTTCCAATGGGGGACCTTCCTCTCAGAACCCCTATCCATCGAAGACTAGGTGGGCCGTTACCCCGCCTACTATCTAATGGAACGCATCCCCATCGTCTACCGGAATACCTTTAATCATGTGAACATGCGGACTCATGATGCCATCTTGTATTAATCTTCCTTTCAGAAGGCTGTCCAAGAGTAGACGGCAGGTTGGATACGTGTTACTCACCCGTGCGCCGGTCGCCATCGGCCTTAGCAAGCTAAGACCATGCTGCCCCTCGACTTGCATGTGTTAAGCCTGTAGCTAGCGTTCATCCTGAGCCAGGATCAAACTCTTCATTGTAATAATATCTTTTTCCAACTGTTCAGTTGATAATCTGCTCAAGGATTCCAAATCTATCAATATCAATATTGACGGTTCTTGTTTTTCCGTACACCATATATATATTACATACGGTGCACCGGCTTGTACTACTTGTTTGTTTATCTTAAATCTTTCAAAGAACTCTCATTTATGTTTTGCCATCGTTTCCGAAAGCGGATGCAAAGGTAAGAGATTTTATCGTAACCGCCAAATGTTTTCGAAAGTTTTTTTTTTGAAAAAGTTTTTTTCGAAACTTCCATAAAAGGCGGGACGTC